>Ga0208857_1000128_pt1 | contig 18767 bp, 33 predicted proteins | sample LakMenEpi05Nov12_FD_150674 | JGI IMG/M metagenome (GOLD analysis project Ga0208857, IMG submission 150674) | Freshwater microbial communities from Lake Mendota, WI - 05NOV2012 deep hole epilimnion (SPAdes) | ecosystem: Environmental > Aquatic > Freshwater > Lake > Epilimnion/Euphotic zone ... | reverse complement strand
AATCCTGTTTAGCTTAATAGATAGCTCTAACTCTGGGCCATACTTCCTATCACAGGTATATTTCTTATCATCAGTAAATCCTGAGAATCCTCTACACTCTTCATAGAGCAAGAATAATTCCCAGTCGATGTCGCGCAAGAAAGGTAGACCAAAAGCCTGTGCTACTGATGTATCATCCTCAAACTGTATGTTGTTAAAGTTTACATAGTAATATAGAGGACCAGGCATCCACTTTCCAGATACCCAAGCACCTTCAATGCATTTACGCTTTTCTTCTTTCCAAAATGTCACACGTTCATAGTACTCTAACTCTGGATGAAATCGAGGAATATCTTTTAATCTAAAATTAGAATTTTCTATTATCATTTCTTTTCTTCTAAAGCTGGCCAATTACCTTCTGGGCATGATGATTGTAAGGATCTTGTTTTAAAACTAAGTGAACATCCACATACTGAACAACATGTTTTAATTAATGCTGCACAGTCTGTAGATATATGAGGGCATGCGTTACAAACATCTTGTCTTGCTTTAGCAATGTCCTCAATAAATACTTGTTTATGAAGACTATTCTTAATGCCTTCAAGTATTTGTCTTTTATTATCCCAGATATCTTTTGCTTTCATATTTCTCCTGCATCTGATAAAGAGGCAATGTGCTTGCCCTTCTTAGTTATTTTTTCTTCGTCGTAATCTTTGCGGATCTTTTTATAATCCTCAAACATCTTAGGAGTATTAGCTAGCATCTTATCTAGTTTAACAAGTTCATCTGTATCCTTGTTGTTAATAGCTCCCATGTACATGTCTTTAAGAGAAGTATCACGCATAGTCATAATCTCGTTCCAGTTTACCAGTGCTTTTTCAACATCTGTGAGAACTAAGTTCTTAAAGATATCTATTAGACTCTGGACGCTGTTCCATTTAAACTTTGGATTCTTTAAAAAATCTTTAGCAAGAATCTCTAGCTTATTAGATAGATTGAAAAACTTAGACTCTGGATGAAACCCGTAGTGTATAGCCCACATAATTCTAGAGCTATCAGCTTTGTGCTTACTCTTATCCTGCTCGTAAAACTTAGAGAACTCCTCTATTACGATTAGCTCAGGATTAATCTCCCAGAAACTATAATCATGCTGTGCCTTCATATTATTTTAATTTCTCCCATAGTTCACCATAGCTAAGAGTAGAAATATATTCAGTACCGTTAGTATGAATAGATGAGAAATCAACTCCGCCTTCAGTGAATGGCGCAATAGCATTAATATTATAAAAAGTAACTTGTCTAGTATCGCAATCTACAAAATCGTATTCTAAACCTAAGTCTTCTAAAGTAGCTGTAGTGTTACTGTGGTGCAGTATCGGAAGTGTGATGTTCATTTTCTTTCTTTTTATATGTTATACAATGGTTAGCATATTTAATCCTACGCTTGTTAGGTACAAATTTGCCAAAATTTTCTATATGAATTACAGGAAAGGAATCTTCAACAAAAAACCCTTCTTCACTTTTCGTAGCAGAGCTTACATAAATAGCAATAGTAGAGCCGAAGGATAACCAGATATCTTCAGCCTGGCCTATAGTAATACCATGGCGATGTGCCATTGCTACTAATATTTCTTGCTGCTTATGTTTACTTAAAAGTTTACTCATCAGGTGAGGATATCGTAAAGTCAAACTCCTCCTCTTCAAGTACTGGTGCCTTGGAAGCATCATGCTTGTATTCTACAGGAGGTACTTGGTCACTTACTTGGTTACTTTCTTGGTTACTTACTTCGTTACTAAGTTCTTCTTCTACTAACTCTTCTGTTACCTTGAGTTGGTTAGTAGTAGGTACACCAGCAGTCATCACAAAGTTGATCTCTATTTTGAATCCTTCACTATCAGGTTTGTACTTTAACTCTGGATGTAGAATATTTTTATCATCTAGTAATGGCTTGCCAAAAAATAACTTCTTCTTTAATCTAGAGATCACAACATTAAATTGTTTTTCTTCCATCACTAAAGCTTCACGCATTTCTTTACGCATGTCTGTAGACAAAATAAACTTTGCCCGTTTCTCAACAGGCAAAGCTTCGTATTCATTATCGAGTCTGATAATCTCCGCTAGTACATCTCTCTCCTGTGGAGTGAGGTTGAGCATAAAGTTCATGAAGGCAAGTATCTGCCTATAAACTTTGCTCTGGTTCGTTGGTAGTGAAATCACTTTTCGTTGCATCATCTCTAATTTCTTTTTGAAGGTCCGTATCAGTCGCAAGCATTTTGCCTACTTCATACCACATTGTTAATGCTCCTTGTGTCATAGCAGCTAATGTCTCTACTATTACATGGTACTCCATGTTCTTAGCATCAATATTATTAGGTCGTAAAAATCTTAGTTGTTGGATAGTCTTTTCTCCATACCCTAATTCTTTTACAATAATATCCATGTGCCAAGCTTTATAAGTTGTACCATCTTCATTATCATTCTCAACAGGGTAAGATTGATATGAGTATTGTAAACCTTGAGCTAATGATTTTTCTGTTGCTAATAAAAAGCTAGTTGCTAGCATCTCCTTTGCTATTGCTAATTTCTCCGATGTTCCCATGTTTAGGTGTTAAGTTAAATTTTAAAATATGTTTTTCTTCTCCCAAGAAATACTGAGTAGTAAGGACCTTACTGTGCTGTCTACAATAAGATCCAAACTTTCTCTTCATATGTCTTTCCTGTCTAATTAATTTATCCAGACAAGCAGATGTAAATTCTCCAATTACCATCAGTAGTCCTCTATTAAATAATCAGATAGCTTATACTTTCCACGAGCGATCTTAACAAGTAAGTCTCTTTGTCTAAGTGAAGCTATCATCTTCTCTAATGTAACATTAGATATCTGAAGTTGAAAACATATATGTCCCTTATTAATCTTATCAGCATACCAGATGTTGTTATCAAGATCCATTTGCTTCATAATATGATACAGGGCATGGAAACTGTTGTCGTTTGACTTCAGCAATATACTGTCTCTAATATCAAGATGTACTAATATCATGAGGCAAATATATAAATAATTTATAATAACAGAATAAAATCTGTGAATTATTATAATTATTTTATAAAAGGCTGAAAAACTTTAAAAACAGAATTGTCTATTGTGCGACGTTTACGAGCTATGTAAGGATTTAACATATACACTACACGTACTTCTCCTGATATCCTACCCTTTATCTGATAAAGTACTCCAAGCTCCATAAGTTTCTTAAGCAATTTAAAAAACTTATCTCTTGATGAGTAGCCTAGCAATACTTGTAGTGACTCATTGCTATGTGGTTGAGGGCCATTGTATACTAAATTTAACGGAGTCTTAAGATCAGTAGCCATAGTTATCACACTAGCTAACTCTACTCTTGATAATTCAGTGACCAAAAACTTTACTGTAGCACTGTCGAGTACTATATAATCATCTGTGGACATTACTACATAACTTCCCTCCTCAGTAATCTTCACAGTCATCTTATCTTTACTAAGTGCTGAAGTCAGTAGCTCTCCCGTTTCAGTGTTGACGTATGATTCTAAATCAAAGTCTACATTTTTTGTGACTCTAGGTCTCCTAATTGAATTTCCCATAATACAAAAGTACTATAATATTTTTATAATAACTAGCTAAAAGTCCCCTTTTGAGTACTTTTAGGCCCTTATAAGTCCCCTTTTGGGCACTCGTATAAATCCTCTGTAGCGTAGGAGCAGTATAGGGTATAGAAGATTTTTTCTGTTTTCACGCTTGATATTATTTAGGAATCCTTTTTTCCACCCTTAAAAACCTAACCCTATATATAAAATTTTTTAGGGGGGTAGGCCTAAAAAATCATCAGTAGCTGGCTCCGAAAATATACCCCCCCCTATCCTATGTAGGAGTTTATCAGGATATGATAGTCGTGGTTACCACCTAAACCACCAACCCCTACTAAAAAATGGATGGGGGAAAGACCCCCGTCCCTTTACACCCTTAAAACATAGCAATCATGGGTTTAAATTTAGCGTTGGTTTCAACCGACATCACAAAGTACGGGGCGCCGTTATACGCAATCGTTAACGAGTTAGGCACGTTCAAATCGTCCGATGCAACAGTCGTAGACGATAGAACGTTTCTCATCGACGGATATTATATCCGAGTGAGACAATCTACTATCGATGCAGGACACGACACCAGTGACGTAAACTATACGTTCACTGCGGGTGAGTTCGAGGCACAGCGTGACGCAAGTGGCGAGGATGGACCTAATGGACCATGGTCGATTGCCAAAGGTAAACGAGTGCTGTTAGCGTGGTAACCAATGCCCCCTTCGGGGGGTATTTTTAACCCCTAAGTACTACAAATACAACCTTATTATGAACACTTAACTCACTAAGTATGAACAAGTTAGTCGTTGTTAACGGTGTGGTTACTATCATGTCTTGGGTAGTAAACACCAACGCATAGAATGCGTGATAAGCCATAGCATATAATAATCTATGGCTTAATATAAATACTCTCATCCAAGCAGGTAAACACAATCAGTAATGCTGAGCGTGTGGATATCATACCATAATAGTAGCATATGAAGCATAGTAGTATGTAGAGGCTATTACATTCAAGGATTGCAACCTTGTGAGAGTACGAAAGGACGTGATATTCGTCGTATACCTGAGCATGTAGACAAACTGCTTATTAATGTACCATTCTCACTTCCCAAGGGTGAGCAGTTGTAATAGAGAATATAGTGACGTATATTCTTAATAGGGTCTCGTGTTAGCTCAGTCTAAGGATTAAAAGTCTAAGAACGCTACTAGTACACATCTAAAGAAACTCTATTACAACTGAGTGCAGAGGGATATTGTAAAAGAAAGTAAAGTGAGGCGAAACGAAATCCCTTTAGCCCTCTTAGAATATAGTATTACCTAGGCAATGTACTATATGCTCACGTATGATAAAATCTGATAGATGTAAGGTCCTATCACTTTCTTTTATTTATTATTAACCTTTAAACTACTACATATGATACTAGGCATCATTATATCCGCAGTAATATTATCATTTACTATCTATTTAATTATAAATCAATAAATTATGAAACAATTATTCTTTATCATCCTAAGTGTAATACTCATGCTTATGAGTACTTACTCACTATTAATCTCAACTAATAGCGAAGAAGCTACAGCATCAGTAATAGCATTTATCCTATCATGTGCATTAGGCATAGTAGCTGTACTGGACTATGACTATCAATCTAAACAACATAGACTATGAATCAAGTATTTATCTTCATATACTTCATCCTTGCACTAACATTAGGATTAGGTATCACACTATGTTATAGTTTAGCCCCTACTTTAGGCATCATGTTGACATGGTTCTCTATAGTAGGGCTACTATTCAACTTTGTACTAGATGTAGCACGTAGATAGACATTATGCTATAACTTGCATCATTTACTAACACTTAAAACAACTATCATGCAACTTAAAAACTTAAAAACAACAGCTAGACCTATTAAAGTACTAGCATTATTCATCATACCATTCATCATGGTATGTACTATTACATTTGTAGTAGCAGTAGGCTTATCAAGCCTGACACCTATAACATTCAATGAAGTAACTTCTTCAGAGATAGTATGGGTGCTGAACATCATCTTATATATTCTTTTCATAGTAGAGACTGGGGAGTGGTTAAATGAGAAGAAATAGTTAATTATAATCCTCCTTTTGTATCTTTATACTCAAGGAGGATTATTAAAACTAATTATTATGGAAGATCATTATAGCCCTATGATGCACGTATATTACATGCGAATAGAACTTACTCCTAAGCATGTATTAAAGATTAAAATCTTTTCTGATGCTATCAATGAAGAGGATTTATTATTTAAATACTATGATAATCTCTCTGACCAACAACCTGATCTAACGAAGTACTCAGTAGCACATGTTGGTGTATTCAACACTGAATCAAAGACATTAAGTCTAGCATTAAAAGCATATGAATATGCTGAAGACTATTCTTAATTATATAGTCAGGATAAGTTGATTCCTGTCCTGACTACGCAATGTTTTAAGGTAAACCCTCATTGAATAATCAATCGTTTTAAATTGGACACTTATTTGACGGTTATTTGATGAGGGTCTTTAAACTAATCATTAAACATTTTATTAATCCATACTGTTAGCATCGTCGAAAAAATACAGTGAAGGATAACTTTAAGCATGTCACTCTAGCATGCTTAATTTCAAGACTTTATAAGTCTGATTTTAGAGTAAAATCTATTATTTATTTATCTATTTATTTATTATTAAAAACAATTATCATGAACAAAATCGTTTTAGAATCAGCAAAAGGAGTAAAAGGTGGAAAAGTACAATTAACTTTCGCTCAAGTAGTAAACACAGGTAACAATCCTACTAACGTATTAGGTTTATTAAATGCATCTGACGATCGCTTTAATCAATCTAAGCCTCGTTATGCATGGTTATCTGCACAACCAGCTGACGTTAACAAACTATTAGGTTTGAACTTGAGCTTGGCTGAAGGTGAAGAATTACAATTAGACATGGTTGATCCACGTTTTATTGGATTTGAAGCACAACCATTAAATATTCAAATTAACGAGACTACTAAAGGTAATGAGTATGAAGTATCAAACTTTGAGAAAACTGCTAAAAGAGCAGGTAAAGATGGTGACTTCATCATGCACAATGGTATGTATATCTATGTACGTACAAGCGTAGTATTAGGTGAGGCTAAACATATTATCCTTACTGACACTACACGTGTTGAGACTTCTGCAGCATCTGCAATTGCTGCTGCATTAGCTAAATAGTCTATCTATTTAAATACTTTTTGATTAAGGGGCAGTGTAACAACTGCCCTTTTTATTTACCTAAAAATTAACTATTATGTCTCGAACTAACACCCTCCCAAGAGTACAGATGCATGAATTAGGCATGTACTTATTTGCTATTGAACTTGATTATTCTCCATCTAACAATAAAGAGATGGCGCAATTAATCACTGAAAACTTTGGTGTACTATGTCTTGAAGAAGATATACAACACTATGAAGAACTAACATTTCATTATAATGAAATCTTAAATGAAGATTTCGAATTAGAATCCCGTCGTCAAGAATATTATGATGTGACTGGACTGAGTTTATACTAAACTGATATGATGAAATTATTAGCAGCTTTGTTGTTAATCAATTGCACTGCTTGCACTTACAGACCTGTACTTAAAGAAAAGGTACAGGCTGTGAGTACAAGTAAAGATTGGTCATCAACAGTATCAGGAAAGAAAAAGCTTTACCTGGATCACATTTATAACACTTCAAACTAAAACAAAATGAAAAAATTATTATTATTATTCTTATTGTGCAATTCTATTGCATACTCACAATGGACATTTAAAACAGTTAACAACGGATTTGATGAGCCTTACCGTATAGCATACACTGATTATAACAATGATGCTATGTTAAAACTTGAGAATGTAGATGGAGAAATTGCTTTCTATCTTCAAGGAGGATACACATGCGATGAGGAAGTTATGGTTGACATGGCTTTCTTAATAAATGGTGACTACTCAAGATACTCTTTTACAGGTGCAGTAAATAAAACTCACGACTGTGTATTCTTTACTTGGGATTTAGTAGGGTCTGTAGCAGATCAAGATTTTAGAGATTGTAGACAATTAAATATCAGAATTAACGACACTACATGCGATACCACTATGTATACATTTAATATGTCTGGTAGTACACTAGCATTAAAGTATGTACAAAAAACCCCTTAAACAACAAGAACAATGAAAAAGAAAACACTTAACATTTCCTTACTAATATTATTTATGTACGGAATATCATTAGCATTAACAAGTTGCTCAACAGCAAAAACATGTCATACTAAGAAAGTATATGTATCCAAAGAAGTATTAAAAGCTCAAAGTAAACCTAGAAATTAATTAAATAAAAAGTAACATGAAAAAACTAATTGTATTAGCAGCAATTGCCATTGGAATGGCATCTTGCACAAAAGAAAGTTGTAACTGCGGAGTAATCCAAAGTGATAACATTAATGATTATTCTGTAGTGATTAGAAATAGTTGCTCAGGTAACAACAAGACATTCTACCTAAGTGAAGGAGATTGGATGAATGCGCATCCTGGTGATGATTATTGCATTACAAATGTAGATTCTTGGTAATTAATCTTTAACTATAAATAAAATGAATGATACAAAAGACAGAGTTATTAAGACTTTAGAAGACATAGTAGCTCAACAGGATCAATCAATAGAAATTATGCGTGAGATAATTACTCAACAAGACAGAAAATTAGCTTCTGAACTATCTAAGAAAAAATTTGCCTATCCACAATGGTTGTGGTATGCTATTTATTTCCTTGCTGGTATAGGATTTTGGGAGCTTATATTGTTAAGTATTAACTAACTAAACTAAAATAATAACTATGAAAACAGAGGTTATTTTAAATGGAACTATTAAATTAGTGCTCATTCCCGAAAACGACTTAGAGAAAATAGCACTTGAACAACTATCTAAAAATACATTAGAGCCTACTGTGATTAATGGCCATACTCAAATTTTAGATAAGATTGTACATGAAGGTGTAATACTTTCCCCAAGTAAATGATTAAGTAACAACAAAAAACAAATAAAATGGCAAAGTTTAAAATTGTAGAGAATGCGTATGGTAAGTTTAATGTTAAGATGAAGAGATTTTGGTTTCTTCCTTGGAAATATATGATGGACCCTAAATACCCATTATTAAAATGGCAAAGCGGTACAAAACGTGGAGCACAAGCTTATATTAACTTAAAATCTTCTGTTAAAAAACAGAAAAACTGAGAATTTTTAATTCTGTAAAGTTAAATAAGAAGTGATTTATTTAGTAACTAACCAAGCGTCGTTGTTCACGGCGCCTGGTTATTCTTTGGCTACTGTTAAAGAATCGTTAGAGTATTTAGAAACCCTAGATATTATAGGCTTCGATACTGAAACTATGGGCTTGGACCCATTCACTAAAGCTTTATTATCTATGCAATTAGGTGATCAGCAACGACAATATGTTGTTGACTGTACAACTGTAGATCCTAAAGCTTATAAAGATCTATTAGAGAGTAAGATGCTGATCATGCATAATGCTAAATTTGACGTTAGATTTTTATTCTATTATGGAATTATACCTACTAAAGTATATGATAGTTTCTTAGCTGAGAGAATCCTGACTACAGGTATCGACACAGCAAGAAGATCGTTAGATGCAGTAGTGTATAAGTATTGCAAAATTGAACTTGATAAAACTGTTAGAGGACACATTCATAGAGAAGGTTTGTCCACTAGGGTAATTAAATATGCTGCTGATGATGTGAAGTATTTACATCAAGTAAAACGTAAACAAGAAGTGGCACTGACTGAGCTGAATCTTACTAGAACTATGACTCTTGACAATGAGTTTGCTATAGTCCTGGCTTACATAGAATTCTGTGGATTCTATATGAATAGTGAAGACTGGCGTAAGAAATGTGAAGAAGATCAAAAAGACTTAGATGCTGTAAAGCAAGTACTTGATCAATTTATTTTAGATAACATTGATAAGTATCCTCAGTTTGTAGACAATCAATTGAGTTTATTTTCTGAAGGTGTTACATGTAAGCTAAACTGGGCCTCTTCTAAACAAGTAATTCCTTTTATGAAATCTTTAGGTGTAGATACTTTAACTAAAGATAAAGACACAGGATTATTTAAAGATTCAGTAGATAAGAAAGTATTAGGTCCTCAAAAGTCTAAGCATCCTATCATTGGGACTTACATAGAATATACTGAGCATCAAAAGGTTGTGAGTACTTATGGTGAGAACTGGTTTGAGTATATTAATAAAGCAACAGGTAGAATACATAGTAACTATACTCAGATTATGAATACGGGCAGATTGTCTAGTGGTCAGAAAGGTGATAGAAAACGTGGCATTCCTCAAGCACCTAACATGCAAAATATACCCAGCGACAAGCGAACCAGAAGTTGCTTTCAATCTGAGCCTGGCAATGTACTAATAGTAAGCGACTATAGTGGGCAAGAGCAGATTGTACTTGCTAACAAATCTTTAGATCCTGACTTACTGTATTTTTACAGCCAAGGATTAGGAGATATGCACAGCTTTATTGCTTCTAAGATATTCCCTGAACTATCAGGATTGTCTTTAGATGAAATTAAAGACAAGCATAAAGGCAAGAGACAAATTGCAAAGAGTGCAGGTTTCGCTATTAACTATGGCGGTACAGGTATAACTATTGCGCAAAACTTGAGTATACCTTTAGAAGAAGGTGAAGCAGTTTACACAGCATATTTTAAAGCTTTTCCAGGATTAGCTGATTATTTTAAACAAGAAAAGAAACGAGCATTAGAGCTGGGTTATATACAATTTAATGGTGTAAGTAATCGTAAATGTTTTATTCCTTATTTTGAAGAATATAAAAAGCTTCACGAAGAAATCTATAATACAAAGGGTTTCTGGGATGATTATAAGGACCATAAAACAAGAAATACCGACACATTTATTAATTACTACAAGCCTAAAGTACGAGAGTATTTTATGAAGAAAGGTGATATCGAGCGTATGTCTTTGAATTATCCTATTCAAGGTACTTCTGCAGATATCACAAAGCTTGCAGGTGTGTATTTTTTTCGTTATCTTGTGAAGAATAATCTAGTTTTTACTGTGAAAATGCCTAATGTCGTTCATGACGAATGGATAGTAGAATGTCCTGAAAGTATGAGCGATGTTATCAAGGGTCAATTACAACACTGCATGGAAGAAGCTGGTAAAGTATTCTGTACAGTAGTAAAATTAAAAGCAGAACCGATGGTAACCCATCAATGGCAACATTAAAACTAAAAAATTATGGGAGTATCAATAAAATTAGAAACAACTTCTTATGAAGACAGAATATCTCAATTACATAAAGAGATAGAGAGACTTACAGAATTAAAACAACTAGAACTTTATTTTAAACCTTTAAGAAATGTAGTTAATATTTATGTGACTGAACTGCGTAGAATAACAGCAAAAAGATTGCACAAAGAAGGATTTTCTTATTCAGAAATGGGCAGAATGTTTGGTATTAACTATTGCAATGTATCTAGAAATATTAAAGCAAAAAGTCAACCATATGTAGTAAAAACAGTTAAAGCTTCTTACAAACAATGGATGAAAGACGGCGTCTATCCTGTAACTTATAATGGGAGAGACTACAATGAGTTAAGTATTTATAAAAACAAGTATGTAAGACGTTTTGCATTACAAAAAATAGACAAATATGCAAATAAGAACCCAAGTGCAATCGACAGCTACGAATGCTATAGTATTCAATAGATTTGTTGGTGTAGTTGAAGTAGCACCTCGTGTAGGTAAAACTAAGATTACTATAGATGCATTAAATACAGTAGAAAAAGAAATTAGCGTATTAATATTAGCTCCGAGAAAAGAGATTTTTGAGAGTTGGAAAGAAGAGATGGTTAAATGGAATCTCAGAGATAATATTAAAGTAGAATTCCTTTGGAGCAACAGCATAAGTAAAAACAAAAAGGCTTACAATCTAATTATTGCCGATGAGATACATGCTTATAATCTTAAAGTCCTTAATCTTCTATCAAGAGAACAATTAAAGGGCACAAGAATATTAGCACTAACAGGCACATTAGATGGTGATACAGAATTCTTATTAGAGACAATGCTTAAACTAAATGTATTATATACATATAGTGTAGAGCAAGCTATTGCTGATAAGATTATTGCTGACTATGAGATTATTTGTGTTGGGTGTGATTTAGACTATAAAGATAAATACGTATTAGGAGGAAATAAAGAAAATGCCTTTTTGCAGACTGAAGCAGAAGCATATGCGTACTGGGATACTGCCTATACGCAAGCAAAACAGCGTCAAAAATGGAGTTCTTTACGATTCTTAATGTCTAAGAGATTAGATGTTATTTATAATGCAAGGTCTAAACAGAAAGTTACTGAAGATATATTGTCCTTAGTTGATAGGTGTATTATATTTTCAGGTAGGCAAGATATAGCAGACAAACTGGGAGATAACTCTTTTCACAGTAAATCTGATAAAGATTCCTTAAAACAATTTTCTGAAGGTACAATTGATAAGCTTAGTGTAGTATCGATGGTGTCCATGGGTATTACTATTCCTGATCTAAAAGTAGCAGTATTCAACCAGCTTAAGAGCGGCGAGAATTTAGCAGTGCAGCAAGCAATGCGTGCTATGAATATGGACGGAGGCAGAAAAGCCACTATTTATATTGTGTATCTAAGAAATACACAAGATGAAGTATGGATGCGGTCTGCACTTAAAGGCTTTGAGTCTAACAAGATTAAAGAATGTAGTATTGAAGAATTAAAAGATGGAAGTAAAACTAAATCTCGAAAGACTAAAAAAAGCAAATCTGTCGCCTGATCAAGCTACCTTATTGTTTCTAATGTATCATAAAAAGTTTGATGATATAATAGGTATCTATGGTCGTGAAAAGGCGTTAGCACTTCGATTAGAGCTAACTCAAACTAATTTTATACTTAATAGTGATGGAAAATTTACTGAAACTATTATTAGCAGTAAAAATGTCGAAAAACTATTTGGCATTCAATCTGATGATATTAATTTCTGGGAATTTTATAATGCTTATCCTATTAGAGTAGGCTCTCGTATTTTAAGGAGCGCAGGGCCTACTTCACAGGTAGCATTAAAGCACGAAAAAAAGTATCTAGCTAGAGTTAAAACTAAAGAAGAGCACTCAAGAGCTATTGAAGCTCTTCAAGCTTTTGTGAATAAGAAAAAGCAAACTAATAGTCTGCAATTTCTTCCACAAATGGAAACAGTATTGAATAACAATCTTTGGGAACAATGGGATGTATTTATACAAGAAGTTGGAACAGAAGAACAAGAGTGGAATACTGACTCAATTTAAAACCTTAAATAATTAATCAAATGACTAAAATTAAATATTGGGATCGATTAAAAACAAGTATAGAAAGAGGTAAACAAGGTTTAAATACAGGTATTCCCTTTCAAGGCTTTACTACTTTAAGTAAACACATTAAGAATATTCAACAAGGTCGTTATGATTTAATTTTTGCAGGTACAAGTGTCGGTAAGACTGCATTTGTGAATAGTACTTATGTTTATGGGGCTATAGAATTTTTACAAAATAATCCTGGTTATATTCATGATATAGAGATTATTTATTATTCTTTAGAGATTCCCCCTGAGCATCAGATAGCTAAACATATTGCAAGTTTAATCTGGCGCGAGCACGGTATTATGACTTCTATGGATGAAATATTATCCAAGGGGGACTTAGCTATTAGGCCTGAAGTTGAGGCATTAATTCCTCTTTATGAGGATAGAATGCAGGAGATTCAGAATAAGTATCTTCATTATCGATCTACTCTAAATCCTGATTTTCTATACAAGGATCTTATATCCTATGCAGAGAGTCGTGGAGAAGTAGTAAGAAGTAAGGAAGGGCTTATTGTTGATTACGTTCCTAACAATCCTGGGCTAATTACTTTAGTTGTGATTGACCATATTGGCTTGATCAACTATAATAATTACAAGGATCTAAAGGAAGCAATTGACAAAGCTTCTAGAACTCTGGTATTCTTTAGAAACATGTTCAACTTTAGTCCCGTGGTTATTTCTCAGATTAACAGAGGCTCCGAGCAGATGGATAGACGTGAGGGTGATAGCTGGATGCCTATGCTGAGTGATATTAAAAACACGGGTAATGTCGCAGAAGATTGTAATACCGCAATAGGCTTGGCAAGTCCTTTTTATTTTGGAGTTGATAAATGCTTAGGTTATGATATTACCAAATTTAAGAACCGCTATAGGTTAGCTAAGATATGTAAGAATCGCGATGGTGATGTAAATCTTCTTGCTAGCTTCCTATTTATAGGCGAGTTCGGCGGTTATTATCAGCTGCCTAAAGCTGAAGAATTAATGGGTAAACCTGAAATGCTTAAACAAATCGATGATTATTATCGCAGTAGAACAGAAACAATATGATAGTAGACAAATTAGATTGGGTTAAGGATCAATTAGTGAAGAACCCAAAATTCAGAGACAGTAATGAAGGACTGTATTATACTTATCTCAAAGAGATAGGGTATGATATCAATCAACCTATTAGACAATTTTTAAAAGATATGGAATCACGAACTATTCCTTATATAGATTCTTTTGGCAGAGCGAGTAGAAAAATACAAGAAGAGCACCCACATTTACGAGGTAAGCTATACAAACAGCGCAAGACAAAACAAGATGAAGTTAAGGATGAAATTATTAATTTATGAGATTAGAAACTTTTCAAGATTGGGGTAAACCTGATGGAATAGCAGGTAGCATTCCATCTACAAGAATTAATGAAGCGAGAAAACAAGCAGAGAGAATTTTATTTTACAAAATGGCTATGGCACATCACAACGGCGGTTCTTTTGAACTGTTTAAAGAACATCAGCATACTAAAGAGGATGTTGATAAAGCTAAACAGTGGTTGAAAACTAATCACGATGTAGTGTCAATAACTGTAGTACAAGAACTTGTTTAATACAAGAAAAATTCTTATCTTTATTAGGTAATTCAAACAATCAAAAACAAATTTTATGGGTCAATTAGTATTCCTGGTTGGTAAATCAGGAAGTGGGAAATCTACCTCGTTAAGGAACTTAAATCCTGAGGAAACAGTAATTATTAACACTGATCAAAAGGCTTTGCCTTTTAAGAATTTTAGACTTAATTATAGCGAAGAAAAGCGTAATTATCGTAAGACTTCTGATGTTAATATTGTATTGGCAACACTAAAGAAAGTAAATGAGCTTTCTAATGTAAAAACTGTTATTGTTGATACTTGGTCAAGAATTATGACTGATGCTATTATGAACCCAGGATTCAGAGCTGAGAAAGGTTTTGATAAATGGTCTAAAATGGCTGCTGCTCAATATGATTTGATCAACTTCATTAATGACAGTATGAGAGATGATGTGATTGTGTATTTAATTGCACATCCTGAAATTCATTATGATGAAGCAGGTTTTGCTTCTGAGCGTATCGGCGTACAAGGTAAAATGCTAGAGCGTTTTGTTCCTGAATCATTTAGCACTATTGTGTTATATGCAGAGATTATCAAAACACCTGGTCAACCTAATCGCCATGTATTCCGCACTGTATCATCTGGTAATGATACTTGTAAAACTCCTTTAGAGATGTTCGAAGAAGGAGAAGTTGATAACGATTTGACGAAGATCAACGAAATTATTAGAGATTATTATTCAATTTAAACAAATCAAACCTTAAAAAACAAAAAATGGAAGGATTAATTTGGGATGAAGTTCCCGCACAAAGAAAAAGAAAACAAGAACAATTTGCGTTTCCTGTTATTACGTTGTCAGCTATTACAAAGTTAGGAGCTGGTCGTAAATTTAGTTTTAATGCAGCTGCGCAGAAACACTTAGACATTACTGGTGGAGAGCGCATCTCTTTCGGTTTTAGTACTGATAAAAAACTTGCTGCAGTTCGTAAAGCTACAGGAGAGCAAGGATTTCCTTTAACTCAAGCTTGTACTATTAGTGACAAGAAAACTTACGAGTTTATGGTAAAGATCTTTGGTCTAAACACAGCAGTAGAGAATCATTTTGAGATTACTGAAGTTAATGGATTAAATACTTTGTCTCCAGTTTTAGCATATGGTACTGTAAAAGAAGAAGAAACACCTGTATTTGAAATTAATACTACTCATGTAGGTGAAATTTCTGACGAAGAAGACTTAGGTCCTGACTTACGTGGTATCCCAACAACAGAAAGTTTTGGTATTGCTGCTGCAACAGAAGAAGAAGAAGTAGAAGAAGCAGTAGTTGTATCTTCTTTTGATGAAGAAGATGAAGATTCTACAGAAGAATCAGTTTGGTAAGAAACAATTTATAAACAATAAAAAACAGAAAAACAATGATTAATTTAAATGACAGCGCATTTGACGCAAAAGCAGGAGTAGCTATTTTCAACGAAGGAAAAGCAGGTGTAGTAGAGAACGTTACATTGACTGTAAACAAAAGAAAACCAGAAGACAAACAAGGGTCTCCTGAGTACAAATTGACTTTTACAGATGAAGCAGGAGCTACTTGTAACAGTTCTTTTTGGTATGTTGAGCAAGCTACTTCTTATGCAACTGTAGAGGAGCAAATCAAAAAACAAGGTACAATCCTTAAACACGTTCTTCACGCTATTTATGGCGGAGACTTCCAATTGCCTAACTTCCAATCTGCAAAAGAAATGCTAGATGGTTGTATGAAATTGGTTCGTGAAGGAGCAGCTGCTGGACACAAATTCAGAATGTTTGCTAACTATGGTTCTACTCAATCTGTGAAGAATTATATTCAACCTCGTTCTTGGGTTCCATTTGTTGAGCCAATGTCTGTAGATGCAGCTAACTCTCGTTTGAAAGTAAGTAACATCGACGCTATGGCTCGATTGGATAAAGATAATGTAACTACTTCAGCACCAAGCGCTTCTGCGGAAGCTGCAACAGTGGGTGATGATTGGTGAGAAAATCATTAACTTTGAAGAGGGCTTTCGGGCCCTCTTTTTATCTTTTATATGGGCGAAATTAATCTAAATTCAATAGTATATAATAGTATTATTACGAGAGAAGACATACTTAAACATGTCACTCAAGAAGAAATCTATAGTTTTTATGTAGGAGAGGATATTAGAACCCTTGGAGTATTTCATAGTCCATTAAGGAAAGACAACATACCTTCTTTTGCATTATATTTTCATCGTTTGGACAGAAACATTTTGATGTTTAAAGATTTTGCTACTAATGATTGCGGTGATTTTGTTGTGCTAGTAACTAAGATGTTTAACCTAGATTATAAGAATGCAATTAGAAAGATTGCGTATGATATGGGACTAACTAATCAAAGTGTTGATGTCAACAATCAGCAGGTAAACTATACAAGAATAGTAAGTAAGGAGAGCATAGAGCTAGGTGTAAAGCTACGTCTATGGAATATAAAGGATAGAGATTATTGGACAGCCTTTGGCATTCATAAAAAGACTCTAATTAAATTCAACGTTTTCCCTATAAGCCATGTCTTCTATAATGATACTGCTGTAAAATCGCATGAATATGCTTATGCATATGTGGAGACTAAAGATGGTAGAACAAGCTATAAGATTTATCAACCGTTTGAGACTAAAATCAAGAAGTGGATCAATAATGCAAATTATACGGTGCATCAAGGTTATATGCAATTACCCAACAATGGTGAATTACTCATTATAACTAAATCTCTAAAAGATGTAATGAGTATTCATGATTGCTTAGGCATATGTGCTATTGGTTTACAGTCAGAATCTGTGATGATGAAAGACTCGGTGATGGATGAATATAAATCTAGATTTCAGAAAGTAATTTGTCTATTTGATAATGACGAAGCAGGTAAAAAGTTATCTGCTAATTTTAGTGAGAAGTATAACATACCTCACTTTTTTGTACCTGAGCTACCTGGCGTTACAGATTTTAGTGATCTTGTAAAGGCTATAGGTAAAGATGAAGCAATTAAATTTTATAAGAATTTGAAAATTTAAAACATGGACAAAGTACAGTCGCTGAGTAAAATCAGCAAAGAGTTATTATTAAAGGAGCCGTATTACGGCTTTTTTCTTTTAATGCTAAATAAATTTTGGGACCAAAGGATCCCTACTGCCTGTGTAGGCAAGAATGGTATTAACTATCAACTAAGAATTAATGAAGAATTTTGGATATCATTGGAAGACCCTAAAAAGATGGGTCTCCTTAAGCATGAATTACTTCATATTGCTTTTAATCATCTTACTATGCATTTCAACTTTAGCGATAAAAGGCTCGCTAATGTGGCTATGGATATGGAAATTAATCAGTACATAGATGCTAATATGCTTCCTGAAGGAGGTATTACTTTAGATAGCTATCCTGAGTTAAATCTTAACGAAAGAGCAGGCTGTAGGTATTACTACGATGCCTTGCGTAAAGCACAGAAAGATAAAGATGAGAAGGGAACTTCTGGTAGTCCTGGTATGGATAAACTACTAGATGCATTAGGCAATGGAGAAGATCCTACAAATCACGATTGGGAAATATTTGACGATCTGTCCGAGGCGGAAAGAAAACTTGTAGATAAGCAAACACAGCGTATCCTTAATCAAGCAAAAGAACAAACAGTAAAACGTCAAGGCACAGTACCAGGAGAGATTGATGGGGTAATTATTATCGAGGAGATTGTTCCTCCTAAATTTGATTGGCGGGGATTTATTCGCAGGTTTACTGGAGTAAGCACAAGAGTATTTACTAAGAAGATACGCAGAAAAGAGAATAGAAGATTCTCTGACAACCCAGGTCTTAAGATAAAGATGAAACAGCACATGTTGTTGGCCATCGATACTTCAGGCTCAGTATGCGATGATGAATTAAAAGAGTTTATGAACGAAATTCATCATATCTATAAAACAGGAGTAGATATAACTATTGTGCAATGTGATACAGAAATACGGTCAATTGAGCCTTATCGAGGCAAACATGAGCTACAAGTATCAGGTAGAGGCGGGACTTATTTTGATCCTGTTCTTGATTATTTCAATGAGAACCTTAAGAAGTTCACGAGTCTAGTATATTTCACTGATGGTGAAGCATATGCTAGCATT
>Ga0208857_1000124_pt1 | contig 18971 bp, 19 predicted proteins | sample LakMenEpi05Nov12_FD_150674 | JGI IMG/M metagenome (GOLD analysis project Ga0208857, IMG submission 150674) | Freshwater microbial communities from Lake Mendota, WI - 05NOV2012 deep hole epilimnion (SPAdes) | ecosystem: Environmental > Aquatic > Freshwater > Lake > Epilimnion/Euphotic zone ... | reverse complement strand
TTTGGGAACTAGGAAAGAACCTATCCACAAGGATTAGTTCACTCCCGAATTTCTCAGTTTTGTACTCTAATTGCCTTTTAAATTCATACATCCCACAATCTGCAATTGCACCTGCTAATTTGTGGTTATTCAAAAATGCCTTAACGTGCAAATCTTCTATCTTAATTATGCTGTGGTTTTTAGCTAGATAGTAGGTTAGTTTATGAATAGAATCCTTGCGAATATTAGAAACTTTGGCGTGTAATTTAGCCAATTTTCTCACAGCTTTTTTGCGATTATTAGACCCCTTTAGTTTTCTGCTAACGCTACGCTGTAAACGTTTCATGCGTTTACTCTTATGGCGGTAGGCTTTAGGATTCTCGAATACTTCACCATTACTACAAACTGCTAACTCCTTAATTCCTATGTCAACGCCAATGGTCTGTCTGTCTGCAAGTATAGGAGGTTTTTCAACTTCGTATTTAACAGAAATAAACCATTTATCAGCCTGTCTAGAAATCACGCAATTATGAGTTACTGTAATCGGTAAAGGTTCTGCTAAACGTACCCAGCCAATTGACGGTAATTTAATTCTTTTACCATCATTTTTAATTGCTGGTTTCGCCTTAGTTCCTGATTCTAAATAGAAAGAATCGTGTTGTCCTTTTTTCTTAAATCGGGGTTGTTTCGATGTCTTCCTAAAACACCTATCCCATGCTTGGCGTAAGTCAGCTAACGCCTTCTGAGGGATATTTTTGTTAACTTCGTAATACCAAGCGGATTCAGATTTAACCTCAGCGACTAACTTTTTATGCAAGTCAATCGCTGATGGTAATTTAAGTTTTTCGCCTTCTTTGCGAGTAGCTAAAATATCTATGATTTGAGCATTTGCCCAGTTGTAAGCGTGTCTAGCGACTCCAGAAGCCTTGCGAAAAGCTGTAATCTGTCGGTTATTTGGAATTAGTGCAGTTTTGAATGATAAAAGCATTGACTCGACCTTTCAATGTTGTACTATAGTTAGTATACCAACTTACAAGGTTAAAGTCAATGCCATTTGAGAAAAATAATAAAATCGGTGCTAAGAAAATCCTCAAAGCTGAGTTAGACGCTCAACCAATTTGTTTTAAAGGTCGGAAAGGACAGAGGGTAAAAATTAAAACCGTCCCTAACTGGCAACAACGGTTAAGGGAGTTTGTTGATCAATTAATTGAAGACTTGGACAAACAGTAACATAAGGCTAGTTATGGGTAGAAATTATCAAACTGTTTCTACCCTTACCAAGAATGTCTCTTCACTTATGGTAGTATTCACCATAAATAATGTCAAGCCTTGGCTAATAAATAATGACAAATTCCTGAAAAGCCTATATTTACAAGGGAGTTAGGATATTTTTTACAATTAATTTATATTTCTTAATAGTACAGCCAGTCAATATCCAGGAGTTGGATAAGATTTTAAGAATAATTGACCGCAGATAAACGCAGATAAACGCAGATGAAAATGGATGAATTAATGGATTTTATGATTCTGTGCAGCTTTACATATAATAAGTTTAAGGGTTTAGCCCGAATTAAACTAACAAATGGTTTTTGTGTTTGTATGGGGAATAATTGCGTTATTATATAACAGTAGAAACTAAATTTATATAAGCATAGGAAAACCAAGAAGAAATTAATACCAATTTCTTTGAAAACAGATAAAAGTTATTTCCATAGAAGGATGATATCAATTATGGATTCTGTAAGTCTCACCCACGAACAATTATCTCAAGCTATTAATGAACTTCCACTGGCAGCACTTCCTGAATTAGCTGATTTTATTGAATCTTTACTTTTTAAGCTGAATTTAACTCCTGCGGCTATTAATAATGAACCAGAGGAGAGTAATTTTTTATTAAGTATTTCTGGTATAGGAGAGTCTAGTGAACCCAATTTATCAGACAAAGATACAGAAAACGGAGAACTGGAAATTGATCCAACTAGAGGTATTAAGGAATTTAATCATGAGGTAAATAAATAATCATGACAGCTATTTTAGATATAAGTTTCTTAGTGGCAACTGTTGATATTAAGGACGAAAATTATGGGCGTATCCTTGATGTTATAGTTGATTCAAAGGAAGTATTGGTTTTACCAACGACAGTTTTACCTGAAGTTTGTCATTTGCTTGCTTCTCGGTTAGGATATCCTACAACAAGACAGATTTTAACTGAATTAGCTAATAGTAATGTCATTATTGAAGGGATTGATAAAACTGATTTAAAAAGGGTGACGGAGATTCTAGATCAATATACTGATAGTAAGTTAAACTTTGTGGATGCAACGATTGTTGCTATTGCGGAAAGGATGAATATTACTAAGATTTTTACTTTAAATAAACCTATTTTTAGTATTATTAGTCCACAACATTGTGCCGGTTTTGAGATATTTCCTTAATAGGCTATCAATCAGATATCCGACTTCTTTAAGAAGTCGGGTATCTTGTATTTTGTACTTATTTTAAAGGAACAATTGCACTCATTTGGTCTAAATCTAACACAGTTGCTAATTCTGTTTCTGTCATTAAACCTTTTTCGAGAACTATTTGCCGGAGAGATTTACCTGTTTCTAAAGATTCCTTAGCTACAGCCGCAGCATTCAAATAACCAATATGGGTATTTAAGGCGGTGACTAATGCTAAACTACCTTCAGCATAGGCTAAACAACGTTCTTTGTTAGCAGTAATTCCTTGAATACAGCTTGTAGTTAAAGCCGAAATTGTGTTACCTAATATCTCAATGCTGTGAATTAAATTATAGGCAATGAGGGGCATCATCACATTTAATTCTAATTGTCCAGCTTGGGCAGCAAAAGCGATCGCATTATCATATCCCATAACCTGAAAACATACCATTGATGTCATCTCTGCCATTACAGGATTATATTTTCCGGGCATAATTGAAGAACCAGGTTGGACTGGAGGAAGTTGAATTTCCTTAAATCCAGTTTTGGGACCAGAATCCATTAACCGCAAATCGTGGGATATTTTCACCAAATCCTGGGCTAAATTCCGCAAAGCCCCGGAAACATTCAGAAAAGCCCCCATACTTTGCATAGCAGCCATTAAATGGGGTGCAGGTTCTAGGGGAAATTCCAACAATTGCGACAGGATATCCACAACTCTTTGCCGATATTCTGGGTGAGTATTCATACCTGTTCCCGCAGCACTACCACCTAAACCCAATACCATTAAATCCCCAGAAGCAATGTAAAGACGGTTTTGATGTTCTGAGAGGATTTGCGCCCAAGCACCAAAATTATCCCCTAATCGCACAGGTACAGCGTCTTGCAGGTGGGTTCTGCCAGATTTGACGATATCTTGAAATTCTATAGCTTTTGCCTCTAAAGCCGAAATTGCCTGTTCTAAAGCTGGTTGTAAAGTGCGAGAAAGTGCCAATAAGCCACCAATGCGAATGGCTGTGGGGATAACATCATTGGTAGACTGTCCATAGTTTACATGATCATTGGGACTAACGAGTTTATAATTACCTTTTTGATCACCGAGAATTTCTAAAGCCCGATTTGCCAAAACTTCGTTAATATTCATGTGGTGAGAAGTTCCCGCACCAGCTTGATAAACATCAACGACAAATTGATCTCGTAATGCACCTGCTAAAATTTCATCAGTGGCTTGAATAATCGCTTTACTGATATCTGCGGGAATACAATCTAATTCTCCGTTGACAATAGCGGCAGCTTTTTTAATATATAAACAAGCATCTATATAAGTAGGTAAAGGTTTAATACCGCTAATGGGGAAATTTTCGATCGCCCTTTGGGTTTGAATACCATAATAAACGTTGTTGGCAATTTGGCGATCGCCCATTGAGTCTTTTTCAATGCGAAAATCTGAATTGTTAGTCATATAAGTCGAGAATGGGAACAAAAAGAACAGGGAACAAACTTGTTTTTAACTCAATTGTTATATGGGAAAAAGTGCAAAATTACGGCACATTTCAGGGAAATGAGGGACAAAGTTGACATAGTATTAATTTTTGACAATGCAGTAGGATAGTATCATGGGATTAGCTGTAACTTAACGTACCTGTTCACAAACTGTCACAATAGTTGTTACCAGCAATACACAATATTTGGTATACTTACCCGTACTAATGTGATTTTTTAGTTAGGGAATAGGTAATAGGCAAATGGAAAGATCAGTCATGAGTAAGTATTCTTTCCACTTACTTCTTCCCCAATCACCAATTATCCACTACCTCTTTCCTTAACTACTACATGAATCTAAATCGAGTTAAATCCATCCCCAAATGGACACAATTACCATCTCCATCCATATTTTGTGCAGAAGTATCTATGCAATTGAGTATAGATACATCCGTTGCCCAATTACAACAGCAGGTAGAATATTTACAAATCCAATTGGAGTCAGAAAGACAGGAACATATTCAAGAAATCCAGCAAATTCAGAAATTTCAAGCGTTACTTCAACATATTACTGAACACATCCGCGATAGTCTAGATGATCGGAAGATATTAACAATTATTACTCAAGAATTAGTTGATTTATTACAACTTAATCGCTGTCAAATTGAACTTTATAATCCCTGTTTAACTTCTGCCACAGTTACCTATGAATATAGTGCTACTTTACCCCATTTTCAAGGCTTAACCACAGTAATTGCTGATTTTCCTCAAATTTATCAATCTCTATTGCAAAAACAAATTTGGCAATCTATAGAAATTGTCCCAGGACATTATTCTGGGTTACAGATGATGAATCAATTAGCTTGTCCAATTTTTGATCATCGAGGTATTTTGGGTAATATTTGGCTAATTTGGCACACAGAGGCAAAATTTGGAGAACAAGAAATATCCTTTTTGCAGCAAATAGCTAATAAATGTGCGATCGCAATTCGTCAATCTCGACTACAGGCAAAAACCAAAGCGCAGATTAAGGAAATAGAAAAACAAGAACGGCAAAAAAATGAATTTCTCAAACAGCTTTCCCAAGAGTTACGCACACCGATTACTAATATTAATCTTGCTGTGCAAACATTAGAAAGTCTGATGACACCAACGGGAATTTTAGATATAGAAATAGGATCTCAACTATTACAAATTCTCCATCATGAATGTGGACGAGAAAATAAATTACTTAACGATCTTCTCAGCTTTGCATATCTGAAAACCCATTCGGAATCTCCTACTTTAATTACTATTGATTTTCCAACTTGGTTATCTCCCATTATTGAATCTTTTCGAGATGTTACCAATTGTCAGCAACAACGGTTACACCTGGATATCTCCACAGAAATTCCCCCTTTCTCCACAGATATCACTGATTTAGAAAAAATTATTACCTTGCTACTCAACCAAGCTTGTCAATGCGCTCCCGCAGGTGAATCAATTACAGTTACCGCCGATTTGAATGCAGCCACGGTAGAATTAAAAATCAGTATTTCTGGTGTGGAAATTCCTCACCATGAACTATCACAAGTCTTTCAGCCATTTTACCGCATTCCCAAACATTCCTCATGGCAAGCACAGAACACTGGCTTAGAATTAATTTTGGTAGAGACAATGGTACAGCGTTTGCATGGATTAATTCATGTTGCAAGTGCAAATAATCGCATCACGTTTATCATGCAATTTCCCCTGCGACTAGTTTTTTAGCTGCAACTTCCAACTAAAAAAAATATCCCAATCCTGAGTATAAATGTAGGGGTTTAGCAGTGCTAAACCGTTACTCAGTGTATTTGCGGTATGTGGGATAAATATTGATTTATTTTTGTAATTGGTAATTTTATCGGTTACAAATCCGATAATTGTCTAGAAAAAAATATTGATTTTTGTCTTATTTACATCAAAATAGTCAATATTATTTGAACTTTGTCCAAGTAAGAAATAAAATACTTATAATATCTTTTTAGTTAAGTAGGATACTGAATATGAACGCCCAAGCCAAGAATTTACAGACTTTATATGCTAAAACTCGCTTACTGCTTGCATTGTGGGATTTGGGAGGAAGTCAGCAGAAAGTGGCTAGGGGTAAATTGACGAAGCGGATAGACTCCAAGAGTCAGAATAAAGCGGATTATCAAGCTATTTTAGAGGATTTAGAAATGCAGGGGGCTGTTACTGTTACTAAAAAGGGATCTTCAACGAGTTATACTCTCACGTCACCGACGGGCTTAGATGTGTTAAAAGCGGGTTTGCGTAGTGATGAGTTTGAGTTTAATACCAATCTTGGTGCTTGGGTAGGAAATTCTTTGTTGCGATTGTTTCGTGAGGTTGATGTTGTAGTAGCTGCGCCGGTTGCGTCTGGTGGTGCGGTGATTGGTTCTTATGAGGAGTTTAAATCTGTTGCATTGGATGTTTATGACAAGTTGAACAGGGACTACAGCCTAGATGATTTAGTACCTATCTATCGCATTAGAAGAGAAATAGGTGAACAAGTTAGTCGTGAAAAATTCAATCAATGGCTAGTGGAAATGCAAGCTGATGACATTTTGCAGCTAATTGCCGGAGAAATACCAGACTTTACCTCTGATAAACGGGAAGATTCAATTTCTATACCTGGTACACAACTACGTTCTTAAGCTATTCTATGGACACTTTCAGAAACCCAAGCCCCTTATGCAATTAAATGGCTATCTGGTGAAGAATTAGCTCAATTAAATGCTGATGAATTGGGATTACCCAATCCTAGTAAAACTAATCAAGATAGAGAAGCTGAGGCTCTTAAAAATATTCAACAAATTTTGAATTTAGTTGGTTATTACAACTCGATTATTATTTGTTTTGATGAAATAGATGTTAAAAATAACTCCACTGAGGATGGGTTCCCAACAGAAAGTGTAATTGCTAATTTCGTGAAAATTCTCCATGATACTTTGGAAAATTCAGACCTTAGCCAAGGTGTAGTTATTCTGACGGTAATGCTACCAGAAACATGGAGAGATAAAGTAAACTCCATTCAAGGTGGTACGCCTGATAGAATTTCCAAATTTACACAACGAAAACCAATAGATTTAAAACCTGTTAGTGCTGATTATATGGTACAGTTAGCAACGGTGTGGTTACGAGAATATTATAGTTCAAAAAACTTAATTCCTCCACATACACTTTACCCATTTAAAGAAAGTCATCTGAGAGAATACGGTAAAAATAAACCAACTGTTAGAGAAGCTTTGCGATGGTGTGCTGATAACTTTAAGGTTGAAGAAGAGAAACTCCCTGCTGATCCATTTGAAAGGTTTGAATTAGCATTTATAAGGGAAAGTGAAGTAAAATTTGAAAAATATATCGAGGATAGTTCTCTCATAGCTGAAGCCCTATATTTTGGCTTTAATACTTTAAAAGGACAGACTTTAGAAGAAGTCATGATTCAAGAAATTACCAAAGATATTCTACCTAAATCCAAGAACAACAACTTTATCAACTTCAAAATTATTGGTAATGAAAATGGTAAAGAGGTAAAAATTGGTGTAGCAGTTGTCCAAGATTCTCAATTTACATTAAATGCGTGTTTAAAACGGTTAAATGACTATCATACTTTTGATTTAACCCGTGGTTGTTTAGTGCGTTCTCATTCCAAAATAAAACAAATGAAAAAAACAGCGGCAACATATAGTTTGCTTAATGAGTTAATTTTACACAAAGGGGGAGAAAATGTAGATTTAATAGAAGATCAAATTCGTCCACTTATAGCAATATTCGCTATTTATCAAAAGCGAGAAAATTATCAATTAACAGAAGAACAAATTTTTGATTGTATTTCTAAGAATAATATTACCTTTGATAATCTGTTACTGAAAGAGATTTTAAGTGATCCATCTGGTAATATGCCTGATATTGATGATGAAGATATTATAGATAAATTTCTCACTGCTTCAAATATCAATGAAACAGAAGATACCGATGATTTAAGTGATTTATTTGGTTAATTAATTATGAATAAATCTGTTTCAATCTATAACGCCTTATGTTTATATCCTCCCGATGTTGAAGCTTTAATACAAGGGCGAATTATTGCTGCTATACCTAGTAAATTGCTTACTCATGGGCATAAATTTGCTCTTTATCCTGTTGATACTTCAGTAAATATGCTTTCAATTAAAGCATGGGCTAAATGTGAACTTTGCGAAATTCTAGATCAAACAACTCCTTTAGATATGTTATCTCAATTAACAATCTGGAAACCAGAAATATTTCAGGAAATATTACAAAACCGTCCGCATTTTTTTCTGGCTTATTTGCGGGTTTATCATTTACCTGAACCTTTGGAAATTCGAGCTATTCCCAACATTCAAGAAAAACTAGGAAAATTTGCACCTTTACCTAATAATATTTCTGTATCTGAAGATAAACCCGTATTAAGTGATCAGGTATTTATTCAACGTAAACAACAATTAGAAAAACGAGAACCTTCTCTAAATCCTGAACTGGAAGAGTTACAAAGTGCATTATCGCAAATAGCCAATAATAACCCAGTAGCACAACAATTAGAAAATGAAATCAAAGTATTTCTAGGTTGGAGTAATGCACCAACTATAAATACAATAGATGCTGATTTAGCTTGGATAAAAACAATTACATCTTTAGGAGATAGAACCATAGAAAAAGATGATACTATAAGCAACTATCAAGCAGGTACAAATTTTGAAATTGTTACACGCAAAAGCCTTAATTTTTTAGGATTTAAAGTAGAGGAAGATCATAAAGGTGGTGCTGGAGGTTTAGATTTATATTGTTCACAACCTTATTCTTTAGTTTGCGAATGTAAAGCAGGTAAAAGCATTCCTCATAACACAGTAGAAGAATTAGATAGAATTGGTAAAAGACATCTTCAAGAAAATTATCTTCAAGCTGTGCGGTTAATTATTGGACCTGGTGAACCTACTAAAAACTTGAAAGAATCTGCTCAAATCTCTAAAGTCAGTATTATCAAAGCTATGACATTACAAAAATTAGTTGAACTCAAAGCAAAATATCCCGGTGCGATAAACTTAATTGAATTAAAGCAATACTTAGAACCGGGACAAATAGATGATAAAATTAACGAATATATAGATAAAATAGAAAAAGAGATAAAATTGCGATCGCATATTATCCAACTCGTCAAAAAACATCTAGAAAAGACAGGTACTAAAGATGCTCAATTTAGTAATCTTTGCATAGCATATCTTTATAATAATCCACCACAAAAGCTAGAAGATAGAGAATTATATGACATTCTCATAGAACTATCATCACCATTAACAGGCTACTTGGGAAGAATTAAAGAAGATTTTTGGAAAAAAGATCGCTTTTACTACTTACGCGACTTATCAATAAATTAAAAATAACTCTTTTCTTCCTTCTTTTCTTCGCGCTCTTTGCGTCTTCGTGGTTCGTTTCTAAAGCTCATCCCAAAGTTAAAACACCAGCTTGAAAATTCACCACCAAAGGCAAAAACTCCAACCACTCTGAACCCAATAAAATCTCCGTTAATTCATCTCCCGCATAAACAGGAATTTCATACTCTTGATTATCCAATATCACCTTACCTAAATATCTTTCAAACGTGATTTCACCCTGAGCAGTCCGCAGAATTTCTTTATCTACATAATCCCAATTCAGTCCATCTAAGTCTTGTTTGTTAATAGCCATAAAGCCTGTGAAACCACTATCAAATAAAGCATCTACAGGCAAATTTAAACCATCATTAGCAACCAACTCAATTTCAAAAAATAGCTGCTTCTTTTCACCAAATGTACCCTCTATCATATTCTCCCAGTTGCTCCAGATTCATTCAAACAAAAAACGCAATGATCAGCATTTGGGTATTTATCGCGGGCTTTTTGATGTGCAATTTCTTTATCTTGATCAATTAAGTAATCACCACTATTTAACTCAATAGCAATATACCAGCCATAATGTTCTTTGATCAATTCAGGACGTACACGCTCAAAAATTGTCCGATAACGTTGATACTCTGCCTCATTTTCAGCTTTACGTCTAGCCAATTCTTCCGGTGATAAAGTCAGTTCCGGAAAAATTCTTCCTCTTCTTGCTGGTTGTTTTGGTGTTAGTTGAGTCATGTTTTTAAACCCCATTTCTACTATTATAATAATATCAAAAAAATCATCCCCAACTCAAAACACCAACAGAAAAACCATCCTTATGAACCTTTCATTAGAAATCCTGATAGAATCTGCAAAAGCTGGAAAACTAATTAGTTTCCCCACAGATACCGTCCCCGCATTAGCCACCATACCAGTACAAGCAGAATTAATTTATGCTGCGAAACAACGCAGTTTTGATAAACCTTTAATTTTAATGGCTGCTAAAGCTGAAGATTTATGGGATTATGTTCAAGGTAGCCAAAGAGAATATCAAATCTGGCAAAAAATTGTTAATCAACATTGGCCAGGTGCATTAACTTTAGTTTTACCAGCTAGTGACAAAATTCCCACTGTCATGAACCCTGTTGAACCAACTACCATTGGGATTAGAGTCCCAAATCATCCAGTTGCTCAAACTATTTTGGCGCAAACTGGGCCAATGGCGACAACTAGCGCTAATTTATCAGGACAACCGGCTTTAGAAACCAAAGCAGCCATAGAAGCTCAATTTCCAGAGGTTTTAACATTAGAATCAACAGAATACCAAGGTTTGGGAATACCTTCCACCGTTGCTAAATGGACAGGGAACAATTGGCAGATTTTACGACAAGGTAGTATTAAATTGGATAATTATGAATTTTAGTAATTGGCTATATTTAGGAGCAGGAATAGGCTTAGGAATAGGTATTTGTAGATTATTCCTTCAGCCTACAAAATCTGCATCCATTCCCATTCAAAATGCTCCACAACAGCAAGAAAACCAACTTTTACAAGAATTGAAACAAACTCAATTAGCCTATTATCAGTCCAAAGAAATGAGTCAGTTTCAAGCAGGTTTTTTAGCCCGAATTAGCCATGAATTGCGATCGCCATTAGGGAGTATAATTGGCTTACATCAATTGATTTTGACAGATTTATGTGACAATCCCCAAGAAGAACGGGAATTTGTCGGACAAGCTCACGAAAAATCTCTCAAGTTATTAAAACTAATTGATGAAATTCTGAATGTTTCTAAAATTGAATCTGGTAGAAATAAATTAGATATTGAAACTTTGCAATTATCTGAATTTTTACAAGAAATTTATAACTTAACTTATCTATTAGCAGTCAATCGTAATTATCCTTTTACTTTATCACCACCAGATCCAGAAATTTACATTTTGGCAGATTCTCGTTGGCTCAAACAAGTATTAATAAACTTGATAGATACAACAATTGCTCAAATGGAAGCAGGGAATATTTATCTTTCTAGTCATCTACAACCTACAGATAATTATGTAAATATCTGCTTAGATGTACCCACTGCAACTGTAGTTACAAGTGAATCTATAGATTTGATGATAGCTGAAAATCAGACAACTCAGAAAAATATAGTTCTGTCACCAGCAATGAAACTTTCACTTCATCAAAGTTTAGTAGAATTGATGGGAGGAAAGTTAGAAATTTTGCCTTTCCCCACCAATCAGGAAGAAAAATCACAGTTAACAAGATGGCAAATATCTATGCCTCTAACGACTCCTGAAGTTGAATCTCTCCAGGAACAAAATCAAAATTAGATTGATTGTATAGCACCATTGTTGTTGTGTTATTTGCTTGAAAACCAATCTTCTCATAAAATTCCTGCTGGTGAGTTGTCATCAAATACACACGCTCTACTTTTTGCATTCGCGGATGACTTAAAACAGTTTCTACCAACTTGCTACCTAGTCCATTACCTTGATATTCTGGATGAATGACAACATCCCAAATTGTAGCGCGATAGATACCATCAGAAGTCGCTCTTGCAAAGCCAATTAATAATTCCTTCTCCCAGACAGAAATCACAGGTTCACTATTAGCAATAGCTATACCCCAATCCTTAATACTTCGTCCTTTTGCCCAAAAAGCGGACACATTAAACAGTTCTTGGAGTTGGTAAAGATCAATATCCGCATGACTGTGGCTAAATTGAATCTGAGAATATTTCATCTATAAACACCCACTTATCCTAAGATATTAGGACTTACGCATTGACAGGATCAACCAAATATGGGGTATGGGTTTCGGGTATTTTAACATGATTTTTTGATGATTTTTGAGCGATAGCGAAGCGCTGCTGCAAGCAGTTCGCTATTGATCGGAAGTTAATCGCCAAAAGCTTGAAACGACGGATTTTCGTTCATGCACATGATGGTGAATTTGTACAGTGCGTAAGTCCTAGATATTTGTTTCTGTTATGGCATATTTTCCTAGAAATTACTAAACCTGTATATGTATATGCAACAGTTCAATTAAAAATTAAGAATTAAAAATTAAAAAACTCTTTTTTAATCACTCTTCCCTGTTCATTGACAAACCCACTTCCATAGAGGGTGAGAAGATCCTTGTTGACGAATACGATAAACTTGCTTTTTTAATTTTTCCTGTTCTGCCAATGGTAATCCCCACAGAATATTGCGACTTTGCCAAACTAAAACAGAAGTTGTCACACTTATGCAAAAACTTAAACCCAGGGCAGATAGAGGATGAAAAATTAGTGCATACCGTAATCCTACCCAAGTAAAATATTGTTGTAACAAGGAAATTTCCACCCGTAAATCCCACAGGCAAACAGGGGCTATCATTAGCCACAAACAGCCGGCAAATAACCATCTGCCGTATACTGTAAGCTGATGTAGCTTTTGGATTTGTTGAGTAAAAGCAGAATCTACTCCCAATTCTTCTACCTCAATTTGTGGTTCTTCGGGTTTATCCATAGGAAGAGTATAGCTTGCACCTACAAAAAACTCTAAAATCTCGTTCCCAGTCTCCGACTGGGAATGTTTATTATTGCGGCTCTGCCGCTAGTGACAAGGAGGCTCCAGCCTCAAATTAGGCATTCCCAGCCAGAGGCTAGGAACGAGGTATTTTCCATGACTGAATTTAACTTTCTGGAGAAGTCACAGGGGTTTCAACTTGGTAATTTTGACTGCGTTCTCGCCACCAGATTAAGAGTGTACTCGCAATGAAAATACTAGAATAAGCCCCCATTATAAAGCCGACAATTAAAGCTAGAGAGAAATAATGGAGCGTTTCTCCACCAAATAGGAAAATAGCAGTTAATGTCAGTAAGGTGGTTAAAGTCGTGTTGATTGACCGAGATAAAGTTTGGTTAACAGCATCATCAACAACCTCAGCAATTGGTTGTTCAGGATGAAGTTTAATAGTTTCCCGAATGCGGTCATAAATTACCACAGTATCATTCACTGAAAACCCTGTGATAGTTAACAAAGCAACAATGAAAAGACTATCTACCTCAACACCGAAAACTAAGCCTAAAATTGAGAAAACTCCAGTTGTAATCAAAATATCGTGAAACAACGCCACAATGGCAAATACGGCATAGTCCCACTGAAACCGGAAAGCCATGTAAATAGTAATCCCGACAAAGGAAACTATCAAAGCTAAAACCCCAGAAGTAAATAACTCCTTTCCTAAAGTTGCACCGACGGAGTCATCTTGATTTTTTTGCGGGTCGAAAACGCCGATTTTTTCAGTTAAGGCAGTTTGCAACTTTGTCCGCTGTTCTGTTTCCAGGTTTTTTGTGCGAATAGTAATGCCATTTTCTTGGCCATTTTCCGATATTAATTGAATACTACTATCTCCAAGTCCCTGAGATTTAGCAACTTCTCGCACAACGTTAATATCTATTGGCTGGTCACAGTTACCAGGTTTGCCACAGTCCCGGACAAATTGCAACCTTGTTCCCCCAATAAAGTCCAAACTGGGACGCAGAGGCGCTTTAATGCTGGGATTTAAGGAAGATATCACCATGGAAATGATACCGACCAGAATAATAACAGCGGAAATAGTCCACCAAGTAACCCGGGCTTTGTTAATATCTAATCTCATCGTGCCACTCCTGTCTTATTTGTTACTGGCACATTAGGAGCATAAAGGTTTGGATTCCGCAAAGAGGGAATGGAAATAACTAAAAACATCAATGTGCGACTACAAGTAATTGCGGTAAACATACTCACCCCTACGCCTAAAGCTAAGGTAAGAGCAAAGCCTTTGACTAACCCTGAACCCAACCAAAATAATGCAGCACAAGCAATCCAGGTAGTTACGTTACTATCCAAAATACTAGAAAAGGCGCGGTAAAAACCGGATTCTACGGAACGATACAAAGATTTACCTGCTTGTAGTTCTTCCCTGGTGCGTTCAAAAATCAAGACGTTAGCATCAACAGCCATACCAATACTGAGAATAAAACCCGCAATTCCCGGTAAGGTGAGGGTGACACTCAGTAAACAAAAGGTAGCCCAAGTCAGTATGGAGTAAATTATTAGTGAAACATTGGCTATCATTCCCGGTAGGCGATAGTACCACACCATAAATATTAATACTAAAATCAGACCACCAATACCAGCGTAGATACTTCTTTGAATACTATCTTTTCCTAAAGTAGCCCCTACCGTTCTTCTTTCCGCAATTTCCACAGGAACAGGTAATGCACCACCGCGTAATTGTACGCCTAAATCATTGGCTTCTTGGGCTTGAAAACGACCTGTAATTACCGCAGAACCGCCAGTAATCCCAGTAGCAGCAAATTCTACACCTACACTAGGTGAACTGATCAGTTCATTATCAAGGAAAATACCGATACCACGACCAGTGCCAGCGAGGTCTTTTGTGAGTCCAGCAAAGAGTTCACCACCCTTTTGATCAAAACGGATAGCCACATCCCAGTTATTGCCTTGAGTGGGCTGACCGTAGGCATCCTGGAGATATTTACCTGTTAGGGGTGGATTCGTACTTTCAAACAATTCCGCAACTGCTTGATTACTTTGATCAAACTCTTGCTTATTTTGATCAATTGCTGCTTGATCTTTACTCTTTTTCAAGTCTTCGCGCTTGGTTTTCAGGTCATTTTTTGTTACCTGAAGAGCAAAAAGTTGAGTTTCTGTATTCGGTTTTTGGACACGGAACTCTAACTGCGCTGTACCGCCTAATACCCGTTCTGCTTGTTCTGGATCATTGACACCAGGTAGTTGTACGGAAATCTTATCTGTACCGATAGTTTGAATTAATGGCTCAGAAACACCAAGACCATTAATCCGCCCTTCCACTACTTTTTTTACAGCTTCCAATTCTCTTTCGGTGATTTGGGGAATTTCCGCCGTTGGTTTCACCTGAATTGTAAGCTGTGAGCCGCCTCGTAAGTCTAGTCCCAAGGGGACGGGAATTGTCACAATCACCGTAATAGCGGCGATGACCAAAACTATAATTAACGCTAATAGCGATCGCTGTTTTTGCATACCATCACTCACAACTGACAAAGGTTATAATAACGTTCTTTTTGTCAGTTGTGAGGATAAATTTGGTCAGTAGTCAGTGGTCATTGGTCATTGGTCATTGGTCACTCGTCACTGGTTCACAGTAACTGACAACTGTACGGGCGAAGCATTTGGAGAACTATTTTTTGCAATGATCGATAATTTATCTTCCAAATGCTTCGCCCCTACTAACAACTGACAACGAACAACTGACAACGAACAACTTCCTAAATTCGCAAAGCCACCATTTTCTGGACTGCTTCGACGATTTGCTCTGGTTGGATAATAGTTAGACGCTCAAGATTACCATTGTAAGGTGTGGGGATATCTTGAGAAGAAAGCCGCAACACAGGTGCATCTAATTCATCAAATAAGCGGTCATTAATAGAAGCAACTAATTCTGCACCAATACCCCCAGTTCTCATGCACTCTTCCACAACAATCACCCGGTGAGTCTTGCGAATTGATGCGCCAATAGTTTCAAAATCAAGAGGTTTCAAGGAAATTAAGTCAATAACTTCTGGATCATAACCTTGTTTTTCCAAAACTTTCACAGCTTGCAGCACATGATACCGCATCCGCGAATAAGTGAGAATTGTCACATCCTTACCTTGACGAACAACTTCAGCTTTATCTAGCGGTAGCACATATTCTGTTTCTGGCAGGTCTTCTTTTAAGTTATAAAGTAAAACGTGTTCAAAAAATAACACAGGGTTATCATCGCGGATAGCTGCTTTCAGTAATCCTTTAGCGTTATAAGGTGTGGAACAAGCCACAATTTTTAAACCGGGAACAGCTTGGAAATAAGCTTCTAGACGTTGGGAATGTTCTGCACCAAGCTGTCTACCCACACCCCCAGGCCCACGAATCACCATCGGGATTTTAAAGTTACCACCGGAAGTGTAACGTAACATCCCCGCATTATTAGAAATTTGGTTGAAGGCCAGGAGCAGAAAGCCCATATTCATGCCTTCAATAATCGGTCTTAATCCAGTCATAGCCGCCCCTACAGCTATCCCAGTAAAGCTATTTTCCGCAATGGGGGTATCTAAAACTCGCAAATCACCATATTTTTGGTGTAAGTCTTTAGTAACTTTATAAGAACCGCCGTAGTGTCCTACGTCTTCACCCAGAATGAATACGCTAGAATCGCGGGACATTTCTTCGTCAATAGCTTCCCGCAGGGCGTTGAAAAATAGTGTTTCTGCCATTTAGACCTTTATCGCAATTTATCGTTATAGAATTTTATCGTGCCATTGTCCCGAATACAGTCAAGCCTAGCACTGTTGTTGAGAACATCAGATAATTCTTTATAATCCACTTTAAGTACGTAGCGGTAGAAAATTCATGATATCTGACTTGAAGAATAATTGCACGAAAAAATCACAAAAGTTTGGTTAAGGTGGAGTAAAATACCAACAACATCTTTATCTAGCTGAATATAGACACTTACCAACAAAGACTGATTGGGGAAATGCGTTATTACTTCTATCTAGTAGTCTGTTAAATTTATTTTGACGGGTTTTTGGTAGTGCAAGCATCTTACCCGCGTGAGAGAGACGCTCACACTACAGTCCATCATTTTTATCTTGACAAACTACTAGTACAGTACAGCGTAAGTAAGATAACCATTAAAAATCCCTAAAAAGCTTATACAATCTGCTTTTTTAATTTTTAATTGTTAATTTTTAATTCCGCCCTGCGGTACTAGTTTTGTTTGTACTTTTGTCTAAATCTCTAATTGTTAATTTTTAACTCCTACCCATTGAGTCACAGGAGACATTGCTTTCCAACCTAAAAACTTTCCAATCGGTTCTGCGCGTTGAATAGCAATGCGGGTAAAGTTTCCGCCCACTTTTTCATACCATTGATATAATCTTTGTTCACCTGCCAAAGTGACAACATTAACCACCATTCTACCTCCAGGAAGCAACACATTCCAACAATTTTCTAATATTTCTGATGCTGTCACACCACCACCAATAAAAATTGCGTTTGGTGCTGGTAAATTGGGGATGACTTCTAACGCTTTACCTGCCATAATTTGTAAATTTGGTGTTCCCAAAGCAGCCGCATTATCGGCAATATAATTTAGTCTAGTAGAATTTTGTTCAATAGCGATCGCACAACATCTTCTATCACTCCGCAGCCATTCTATAGAAATAGAGCCACAACCAGCCCCCACATCCCACAGCAATTCCCCCGGTAAGGGTGCTAAACTCGATAATGTCACCGCGCGGACTTCCCTTTTCGTCAATTGTCCATCATGATGAAAAGCACTATCTGGTAAACCGGGAAATCTCGATAAACCCACAATTCCCCTATCAGCAATACATTCCACCGCAATAGTATTTAAAAGAGCGATATTTTCTTCTTGCCAATTAGTAGCGATATCTGTTATAATGGTTTCTTCAATATTACCCATTTTTTCTAAAACGGTAATTTGACTATTACCATAACCGCGATTTATTAAAATTTCCGCCACATGACCAGGAGTATTTTTTCCCTCACTTAAAATTAATAATTTTGCACCGGGATAAATGTAAGATTGCAGTAAAGAAACCGGACGACCACATAAACTTAAAGTTTCCACGTCTGTTAATGACCATCCTAATCGAGAACAAGCCAGACTAAAAGCCGAAGGTGCGGGAATAATTGTAATTTCAGAAATATTAATATCTTTAAGAATAGTTGCACCCACACCATAACATAGAGGGTCGCCACTAGCTAAAATACAAACTGCTTGACCACGACGACTGGTAATTTCGGTTATGGAAGTTGTAAAAGGTGATTTCCAGGGAATTTTTTCCCGGTTGTCGTCAGGTGGTAACATAGAAAGATGACGTTCACCACCAAAGATAATTTGAGCTTTGTTTAAGCAGGAAACAGCTATGGGACTTAATCCTGCTAAACCATCTTCACCGATACCGATAATTGATAACCATTTTTGCATAATTCGTGAGGTAAATATATATTTTGTTTGTTTTGTTGTAAAGTTGTGCTTTGAATTGGATAAAAGTATTTTGTCTTGTAGAGAAGAGTGTAAAAAAATTACTAATGAGTAAATGAGGTGTCGGGTATGTTTTTAAGTAATGCTCTATAAGTCTTGTTGTGAATTGATGTTGTAAATCAGTAATTACACTATTGACGTGATTTATATTTGCATATTAGTTTATTATTCATATCACTATAACTGTTATTGGTCGCATTGAGATATGGTTTCATGCGAGCTTCTGAAAAAGCCAGTATAATATCTTTTAGGTCATCCTCTGTTAGTTTAGGTTCAGGCATTGACAAATATTATAATTTTTGTTATGTTTGATGGTGTGAACTCCAGAGCGTCCTATGTCTCGTTTGACCGAGTTACGACCCTGGCGTAAAGAAATTAATTTTATCTTCTAAGACAGCCTCCTAAATGTGACAATTTTAGGAGGTTCTGTCATTTAAATGAATTTAACTCTTCTATAGCGGTTTTCGCTTGAGTGAGATACAATCAAATGTACTATACAGGGAAACCGAGTAATCTTTATTATCATAAATGAAACCATATTCTCTAGACTTACGACAGAAAATTATCGAAACTTATGAAC
>Ga0208857_1000118_pt1 | contig 19851 bp, 26 predicted proteins | sample LakMenEpi05Nov12_FD_150674 | JGI IMG/M metagenome (GOLD analysis project Ga0208857, IMG submission 150674) | Freshwater microbial communities from Lake Mendota, WI - 05NOV2012 deep hole epilimnion (SPAdes) | ecosystem: Environmental > Aquatic > Freshwater > Lake > Epilimnion/Euphotic zone ... | reverse complement strand
GTAAGCCAAGTACCTCAAGTGCCTTGTCGATGTTTATCATGTGTTTGGTTTTACGTTACTCAATAACTGGTCAAGCTCAAGCACCAACTCAGCCTCGTAATTCTTAACGCCACTCATCGACACGCCCACTTCGTTGAAGAATCCTTCAATGCTATAGCCACGCACCTTGCCTTCTTTGACATCTTCCCACACATGGTCTTCGTCCACCTTAGTTCCGATAAACCATGTACCATCGGGCAACTCAGGCAATCCAAGTTGTATCGACTTGTCCATCTTACCCTCTTTTACCCATGACTCAACCACGGTCACACCGGTTACAGGTATCTCGTGTTGCAAGTTGGTTGTGTGTTGCAGATTCTTTTTAAAGAACTGATGTGCGATTGCGCTAACTGTTGCCTTTTCAAAGTAGACATAGTAAGGTTCGCCCTTCTCATCATAGCGCAGTATCTCTTTGTCGGGTATGAGTGCTGGACCATATAGCATCCTACGTTCCTCATCCACTTTCGCGAGCTGCATCTTGCTCAGTGCAATCCAGTTCTCTTCGATTGCAGGGCTATCTACTAAGCCCATTGCCGTAATGCCTAAACGGCCTTCTTCATCTATCACACACTTAACTACTTTTCTCTTTTCCATGTTACAAATTTAGTTTTAATTATCCGATTCTTGATAGGTCTTCCACTTTAGTGCGCACTTCTTGTTGGCTTGCCACATCACCTGCTAATACATAGGCACGGGGCGTTAGCTGCTCTGGTCTATCTTGTAGGAATGATGACGCGAGTGGGTTAAACTGCGCAGGTTGTGAGCCTGTGCCGCCACCGCCACCTGTCGATGGAACACTTGATGAACTATCGTTACCACCTGTTGCACCACCACCAAACTGCGAGTTTTTAATCTTGATGATTTGAGCCAAACCTAATGCACCTGCGACTGCTGCTTCTACAAACTGCGCACCTGTTGCAAGTTTTACAGGATTACCACCTGCGGTCAATGCACCCGTAACAGCCGATGCTGTTTGTACAGTTGCCGCTCCTATTGCAAGTGCTTTGTCGGTTCTGAATTTCTTTTTTGCATCGCGCTCTCCATTCTTTGTTGATGCATCACTAAACGCTTGTAAAACAGTAATAGCATTTTGAGCAAGTTCAAGTCCTTTAGCAAAACTTTGCTGTCGAGTTTGAATCTTTTTAGCCTCTGCTTCTTGTGCGCTTTGCACTTCTGCATCATTTGCCGCCTTTGTTGTGTCAACTTGAGCCTGTGCGTATTTAGCATTGATTTCGGTAATCGACTTATCGCGGTCTTCAGCAACTAACTTTTGCAGATTAGCATCCGTGCCGGCAATGATTAATCTTTCTTCTGCAAGTTTAACAGCCGCTTGAATTTCTTTTTGTTGTGCGGTAAGTGTTAAGTCTTGCAACAATGCAAATTGTGCTTCTTCTTGAGCAATCCTATCCTCATTCGCTTTCTTTCTTGCTTCATTCAATGCGTCAATGCGTGCAAGTTCATCAGCTAATTCTTTATCGCGTATGGCTTTGATTTCTGCTGCTGCCTTTTCTTCTTGCGACTTAGCATCATTTGCTGCCTTTTCGCGTGCTGCCTTTTCACTTGCATTTTGTGAATTGATTATGCCAGCTCGTTGCTCGTTTAATTGATTCAACGACTTCTCCGCATCCTTCACTATTTGTTCCTGATTCTTGCGTTCAGCAGCAGGGTCGAATACCTGCTTTACAATAAAGTTGTTTACATCTTCAAATACACCTGACACATTAATCTTTTCAATGCCCAGTCCTAACTTGTTCAGGATATCTATTGATCCATTTACAAAGCCTTCAAAAAACTCAGCAAGTTTGCGCTGTGGAAAGGTTACAAAGTCAAGAAAGGTCTTGAGATATTCCGCATTGCGCTCGGCTGCTCTTATTTGCCCCTCTGCCTGGATGCGTGTGGTTTCAACTACTGCTTGTTGTTCAAGTATGGCTGTATCCAATGCCTGCAACTTGAGCGCAGTAATTTCCTTTTCGGTTTTGCCCTGTAGTTTTAATTGCTGTTCCTGTGATGAAATTAAGTCCACTTGTTCTTTGGCAAGTGCAGCACGTTCCTTTTGCACATCCAGTGCTTGCGTTTCCGCATCCGTTACACCATCGATAAGCGACAACAGTTCATCTGCATACACGATAGCCGCTGCAATGGCTGCACCAATTAAGAAAATGGGGTTAGTCAACAATGCCTTACCAACTGAGGCAAGCGCACTACCTATGCCTTGTATACCTTTGGTGATATCACCCGGCTTTATCTGCGTAATGTTTTGAGCAAGTAGCTTTGCACCTTCTGCCGCACCTTCAAAGTCAAGGTTTGCAATACGCGATGTGACAAGTCCAAGTGAACCGCTCACCCTTTCAAATGCACCACCTGCCTGAGTGCCTACTGCTTCGGCTGCATCACCAATCCTATCTTTTAGTTCCCCTGCCGCCTGTGATAACTCACGATACTTCGCGCTGTCGGGTTCGGTATTGGCTAACTGCGCCTGAAGGTCACGCAGCTGCGCCTTCAATGACTTGCTCGATACAACAACCTCTTCTTGTGCAACGGCTACATTGTCAAATGCCTGCGCACCTTTATTAATTGCAGCGTCAGTTGCATTAATTGTAGTGTTTAATTCTTTGAGGTTCTGTTCACTCTCACTGGTGTCGATTACGAAACTCCGAACAATTGGTTCAGCCATTAGTAGATTAGTTTAGATAGTAAATAAATCAGTCCGAAAAACAAGAAGGTGCGCCAAACATATAGCGTTGCATACCATAGCACACGTTGCCACTTACGCAGCGAATGGTTGTGTTGTGGATTTGCTTTGATGCCTAACTGAAGATAGCGCATTGTGTTTTTAATTGAGTCCATTATGCTGTTTTGTTTTGTTGGTATTGCAATGATGTGTTGATGATGAAAGCATCAGGATAAGTGCCGCCTGTGAAAGTGACATTTATGCGATGCTCATCGGGATTCGTTGCTGTGTCTATTCCAAATGTGAACACGTTTGCACCTATTGCACCTATCGTGCTTATGGTTGTGATAGCACTCGCACTTGCAACACCGCCTACCTTCTCCAGTGTAAAGTGTAGAAGCCTTGTTATGCTCGCCCCTGTTGCGTCTTTGATGGTCACGTTAAGCAGACAGCTCCATAACGTATCATCGGGCATGTCTATGTATTCACCTGTGATGCCTTCAATGAAAAGATTCTCCACCTGCCCTGATGTCGTAATGGTTGGATAGCGATGCAAAGCAAATTGCCCAAACTGCGCCCATCCGTCTTCAGTTGTTGCAGGGTTGCCCGCTCTGTAGCCCCCGCCCACGTGCATGCCGGGAAGATTTGTCGTAACATTTTTACCTAATAAATTGCTACCATTGACATTCTTTGTCAACTCCAAACGCTCACCAACGGCTAATGTGTTTTGGTTGCCGTTCTCAATCACAACATTGTCACCTGAAATAACCGAATTGATGATAGCAGCATTGCGTGTCTGCGCCTTGTTTTGGCGTGGTGCAGGATTGGTCGAACTGCCTGATGTGGGTGAGTTAGGTCTATCACCCGTTGGCACAAACGCCCAACACACAGCATTAGCTTCATCCCATGTGTAGCCATAACGAGTGCAACAGTCTTGTGATGGATCAACAGGCTCATCATTGGCATCAACAAAGTTCACCTCGCCATTTGTTGAGATGGTTGAAGGTATAGCGGAGCAGTCCTCGGTATCTTCCAAGAACTTTAGCAGCTTAACCTTTGTGCTTTCCAAATCGCCCACCTTGTAATCGCTTACCTCAATGATGCGCCAATAGCTATCTTGAATCCAAATCTTGTCGCTGAATTGAAACGTGAGTATGTCTTTGAGCGATAATGCAAATGATGCTTCCATCATGCGTGCTTCAGGTGAATAAAGCGCATTCATGTACGTGCGCCAATGCAAATTGAATAGGTTGTTATACGGATTCGCCTCAATCGGATGTGGTGGTACTTCAGGTGCCCAGTTCAAGTCATAGTCGTAAATCGATGGATATACTGCGCTGTAATTATTTAGCACAGCCACGTTGGTATTGACAACCGTTGTTGTGCTATCATCATACAATTGCACATCCACTGGTGCTGCCTCGTACAAACAACGAGGACCAGGGGCAACGAACTGCACTGAATCATTTAAGAACATTGGCATTACATAGCCATTGCCATTCACAACTCCCGATGGCGTGCTGCGTGTAACAAGTGTAATCTTTTGGTCACCTATAGCGAAGTCACTTGGTGCTGTGTCGGGATTGATGGTGTAACCGACCGCCTCGTAATCACCATACACACGCTCAACATTCCTATATACTTTGCTCAAAAAGTCTTCACCTGCCGTGTACGTAAATTGAAACTTTCCCTTTTGCAAATCCGTTGTGCTGCCTATGGTGACATCCTTTGAAATGTCAAGCTTGCTTGTCCAGTCCAAGACATTGCCGCTGCCCAAGTAGCTATTCTGCGGCACGATGTATATTTTATTTGGTACTGCCCTATCCGACACAATCGCGCAGTTGTGCATCTTAATGACATCCGTCACGAAGTCTATTTGCTTCATATCGGGTGCGTTTGCGCTGTATGTAATAGACTGGCTATAGTTCAAATTGGCAACTTGCAAACCAACCGTGCTTCCTGCATCAAATGCAGCAGTTCCTACACCTTGCTTAAAACAAAACCATGTTAGCGTATCACCTGCCTCAAGTAGTTGCGAATCATTAAATACCCATTGGCTTGTACCTGTAAAAAATTGCACATCGATTATTGGGTAGCTGTTCACCACATTCTTAATCGCTTGTACAAATATCCTTGCGCTTGCACCGGTGATGACCACTTGTAGGTTAAAGTTGAAAAAGTACCTACCACTTACAGGTGCGGTGAAGGTGTACGTTGCAGGGTTATAGTCACCGTTGTTATCGAATAACTCGTTATCAAATGGTATCGTGTTAAAGGCAACAGGTGTTGATGCACTTAATGCAGCACGAAAAGCAAAGCCACCATTGGTATCACTACCTTGCAAGAATCGCGAGTTGCACCACGGCATCCAGTATTGGCTTAGTATGCTTTGCAGTGTACCGCCCACCAATTCAAAACCTGCTTCTTTGATAATGTTGTTGAACAGGTATTCCCAACAAAGTGCAGGCGTTAGGTCGGCAGCAAACACGGGCGTATTCGGGTCTTGTAATGTTCGCGTATTGGTTTCACCATTTTCACTCCATCTTTGACCGCGATCTAAAATCGTCCATATACGCTCCGCACTTGGATTGGTTACGTTATCATAGCCAACCGTTTCATTCAACGCAGTAAGCGCATCTAAATCACTCAGCTTTTTCTCACCAATGTTCCGCACAAGGTCGGGCGTTTCAGCATAAAAGGCTAACTCAACTTCATTGATGCGGTTCTGCTGCTTGTAAATCTTGCGCACACGAACGTATCCTGTCGCGATGGGTAGCGTGTCAACACGAATTTCAGCAGGTAACTTATAATGGAAAAAATTTGATGCACCTGCATCTACGTTAACATCAAACAATGCACCCAGGGCAAGTTGATTAGTTGCGCTATAAGGCACTCTAAACTCGCGAGTGAATGAACCTTGCGCAGTGAAGCTGTTAAGGTCTTGAAACTTCCAGTTCTGCGATATGCTTTCGTTTTCAAAGAGGTCTAAGTAATATTCACCACCTACACCCAACATGAAATAACCACCTGCGGCAGCGGAATAGTCATCTGCCCATGTGCCTGCAAAGTTCAAACGTGTTTGACCAACTACAGGTGAATCGAGAGCAGGTGGTGAGTTGAGTGTTTTTACAACGCTATCACCAACCGCATTCATAATCGTAAGGCTATCACCCGTAGTTAGTGCTGCAACTTCGGGTCTGCTTGTCACAATCAAACGCGATAACGCACCAATGCCGACAAATGCAGGGTCATTGCTTATGCTATCGATTTGCTCAAGACTGCCCGTGTTAACTATAAGTTGTACTTCTCCGTTCATGTTATGTCCAGTATGGGTTTGATAGGCGCACTCTCAAAGTTACGTTGTACTGCTTGCCGTCACGATTCTTCTTTTCGACAAAGCTTGTGTCTTCTATGTTCACAGGTACTTCAACAGGCGTACCTGCGTCTTCAGTTAACCACGTGACTTGATTGCTTACGAGCAACGATCGCAGTAGTTGAAACTCGCCCTCGGTAATGTAGTCGGATGTAATGGTTAGCACTTGTTGCGCTAAGTTTTGGCGTTGCAGTAATGACCTGTCGTTTGTGCTGAATATGGTTGGGCTGCCATTGAACAACACCTTGCGGTATTGCTTGCGCTCAATCTCGTTTGTTGTTTCGGACTTCTTAGTGAAGTTGAAATAATCCCAACCACCTCGCGAGTTTACCCAACCAAGCCTGATGTTATCCCAATTGCAGTCGCTCTGCCCGTAGTCGTGTGCGTTGTAGAAGATGTATGTTTCACTCACACTACCATTTGCAGCGTTAAGTATGCCAACAGTGTAACATCGCCAATTTGGGAAGAGCGAAGGCTTCACCGTTAGTCCTGTCCAGTCGTTAAGGTTGGCAGGGTACACAGGCAGGTTCTCAATATTGTAACCATTCAGCGCAATGGTTTGGCTCGTTGGCACACCTGCACTTGAAAAGATTGTAATACGGAATTGAGTTGCTACGTTGTTGCTTAGATAGGTATCGTTGCCGGGTATCGACAACACACCATAGTCCTTCTCAAGCACAGGTATCCAAATGCTATTGGTAGCGTCACCAAAGCTCCACGTTTGGCTAAGATAAAAAGGCGAAGTGTTGTTGTTGCGGTCGCTCATCATATACGATGATGTACTTGTGAGTGATTGTTTTACCTTTTGGCTACCTGTTTCAACGTTTGGTTTGTAGCCATCTATTACTTGGAAATAGCCGTTTATTGCTAAAGCTTCATCTCCGCTTACTTCGCTACCTGCATTGAGTGTAAACACACCATCTACTATCCACCATTCAGTAAGCGTAAAGTTCAAAAAGGTTTCGCTTAAATCCTTTACGGTGTCATCGGTGGCAAAGTGAAAGTTCTGCGGCTCATCATTGCGCATCGTGTCAAGAAGCGGCTGCATGTCAAAGTATAGCCTATCATCAGGAGCAGCGTTTAAATAGAAGTTGTACAATACACCATCTATGTCAACCTCTACGCCGTACTTAAAACCAACCTGTGCTATTTGGTCACTCGTTGCAACTATCATTAACTTCTGCCCTCGCAACGCCCATGTGTACGGCTGGTCTTCTATTGTTATTGCCATTATCTTTTGTTTAGTAGTAATCGTGTTTCAATTCCTTTTACATAGCCTTCCATCAACTTATCCTTGTATTCATCCCAAGTGTCATTGATTGCTTCTTGGTAGTAGTTGATTCCTTCAATGCCTCGCTCACCTATGTTGATTGCGATGCGTAATGCTGCTGCTCTTATAGTGTCATCAGTTGACTTAATAAATTGCCCCTGGTTATTGCGCAGCTTCAATGGCTTCAATTTTATCCAGTCCTCAATAGCCTTAACAGGTGGGCGTTTGTTAGGTTGCCCCGGGTAAGGTCTGCGCCCATATTCAATCACATCCGCATACTTGCCTGCTTGGTCATTAGACACGGTGAAGTCAAGCGTTGGCTTGTTGTATCTAAACTTGAGATTGTAGTAGAGCGACTTTGACAACGTGCCTGAAGCAAAACGATTGACCATCTTACCACGCACCCTTCGTTTGATGCGCAGGTTAGATTGCGCACGTTCTATGACTGCGACTGCGTACTCGTTTAGTATGTCTTCAAACGCATCTGCCATTACGCAAGCGTGATGTTTAAGTGTGATGCAGCTAAGATGTATGCCTCTTCGTTTGAATCACCACTACTGCCCCAATCAATGTACTCTTGATCAATAAAAAATATTTGACCCTCATAAATAATTGCGCCCATGTCATCATGCAGTTTATAGACTAACGCAGCCTGTGTAGATAGGTCATCGTAGCTAATGTAAAGTGACAAGGCAACGGCTGTCTTAGTATCGCCATCGCTCCAAATGTCTAATGGTAGTATTGCTTTCATGTTTTTATATTTCTTCAAATTCAATGTAAGAGCCTGCCTTGCAGGTTACGCTTGTGATTGTTAATTCATTTGCAAAACGTGCGCTCAATGTTCCGTTTGCGGATGGTACAACAATACCCTCAATGATTGCACAGTTGTTTGTGGTGAAGTTTGAGTTAAGTGTTGTTGCAGTTGCATCATAAGTTTGAAATGCAACATTTGATTGCAAGCCTGCTCCTGATGTCCAAAGGACACTATAAAACAAACGTGTGAACGCTGGTCCATTAACCGCCCAACGTGTACCCGTAGAGATATTGGTCACATCGAATTGGCAGAATATTTTGAACTTGTATGTGCGACCAGCCACTACCGAAAATGAAAGGTCTGTAACATCGGCAAAAGCAAGCACATTGCTTGATTGGTCAAGAGTTTTAAATACAAGTTGTTTGCCGCCAAGCTCCGATTTTAAAGTTGCCGCACTTATAGCAGTTGCCGTGTTATCTGCATTGATGCGCACATAACGAATAGCACTTGGATTAGGCAGTGTTGCGAGTGCATTACCCACCGTGGTAAGTCCGATGTTGTTTTGCTTGCCGTTAAACGCAGCCCAATCGGTCGTTGAAAGCAAGCCACGATTTGCAGCACTTGCAGTTGGTAGGTTGAAAGTGTGTGTTGAACCAACCGAGCTAATACCAAAGTCAACTCCTGCCGTTCCTACTGCGAAATTTTGAACTTGTGCAGTTAAGCCATTGATAGCATTAACTCCCGTGCTTAGTGTTGTTATTACTTGAGATAGATGCGAATCCTCAGTATGCAGTTTAAGTGTGCGACCCGAGGTCGTTACAAACACACGCAACGCCAATCTATCAGTTAACGCCATTGTGGTTGGCGGTACTGCAAGAGCCGTAAAATATGCATCGATGACCGTGCCTTGCGTTATGCCTTCAGGTGTTGCAACATCGGTAGCTAAAAGGGTAAATGTTGTACCATCGTACTTGTACAACTCAACATAGAATGAAGGCGTGCCACCACTCGATGACGCACTAAAATAAAGTTCAAGGTTGAAGTTTCCACCCGGCACAAGTAACACATTAGGGTCGTTTGCATCCGTGATGAACTGCGCGATTAATCCATTGCCTGCCGCATTAGTTCGTGTGAAGTCCGTGCCTGCACCAAATACAGCCGTCTTGCTCATTTGGTAGTAGGTGCTGCCACCTATTGTACCTTGATTGATTGAGCCATTGAGGTAGTAGCTAACTGATGAGCCACCACCACTCGTTGAAGGCATTGTGCGAAGTGCGCCTGTGCCATCTACATATTGATCTATAGTACCATTTGCTGAAACCGCAAGCGTGCCTGTATTGGTAACGGGTGAACCTGCCACGCTGAATGCAGGATTCGCAGGAGCAGGCATTGAAAGTGCAACGCTATTAACCGTGCCACCACCACCGCCCGAAGGTGTGGATGCTATCCATTGACCTGTTGCAGTATCAAAGGTTAAGACCTGCCCGTTTGTTGGTGTGGGCGCATTGACATCTTGTAGCCAGTCGAGTTCAATAAAACCATTTTTCCAAACACCAGCCAAATAATACAACGAATTATAATTTGCAGGAGCTGCTGCGCTTACATCTGCTAAATCGTCAATGTTAACGGGGATAAATGGTTTGTTGAGAATCTGAGCCAAACCACTAACCGCATTCCAATCACTATTGACTTGTGCCGCAGGAATGGTTGGCTTGTTTAGTATTTGATAGTCACCGCTCGATGCATTCCAATCAACAGGCGTTTGGCGCAACCTATAACCTACCGCAACAAGTGTCCAGTACGTTGTGTTGGTTGGTAGTAGTGCATCATTATTTGCAATGCATCGATACACGTTGCCGTTGTACCATACCCTATCGCCAACTACATATTGGTTGCCTGTCGCAGTTGTGTGGTTAGCGTTGTATTCAGTGCTGACAAACTCACCACCGCCACCACCGCCACCTGTTGAATCAATTTGCACTTGGCCATTGCCTAAATCCGTGATGGTTATGTTCGTGCCTTCAACTAAGTCAAGCAGCGTTTGCACCACGTTGTCAACACCATTGGTGCGTAGCGTTATGCCATACCCTGTGCCTTCACCACCTGTGCCACTTGCACCACCAACAGACCATATCGCAGGGATGTCGCATGCTGACCAATCCCACGGCACTGAAAGCTTCAAAGTAAACGCAACACCAGTAACCGTGTTCTTCTGCTCTTCCATGAATGGCTCAAAGGTGGGCGTTTCAAGAAGCTGCACATCGAAGCCAAACAACTCAAGACCATTCTTCACTTCAGCTATCAAGTCTTGCCCCAAACGTATGCAATCACTAATCACCTCGCGTTGATACTCTGCCTTATACTCCTTGTCGCGTGGTATGTCCGCGAACATGATGTGAAAGCCAAAGTTCATTGCGCCTGGCACCGGCTCAATCGTATCTGGTGTAACGTGCATGAATGGATATTGATCGTCCTGCAATTGGTCGCTCATATCAATCTGCCCGTGCGTGAACCGCCTAATCAAAAAGTGACCTGCGGCAAATGCCTCAAGTCGATTAATTAGTACGTTGTAACTATAGTTGTAACTTGTCATCTGTTCCTTTTTTTCATTTCTACTTTCTGCACATACACGTAATCTGCTAAGTATGTCAAGTGCGTGAATACTTCAAATGCGTTGCGCTCAGTTACCGCATCAAACTTCGTTATGTCCCTGTCCGCTAAACTCTCAATGATGTGAAACCATCCATAGACCTCTAAGCCGTCTGGTGTTCCGCTGTCATCTCCGCCACTATCTCCGTTATCTCCTTTGCCAAATATTCGAGGGAACTGTTGTACAGCTCGATTTCTAAACTCGAAAAAAAAAGCAGCACGTTTAGTACATGGTCTAAGGTTAGTTCTTTCACCGCATCCGCATACTTGCGCTTCGCTTCAGTCTTGTATGGCTCAATATCGTAGTAGTTGCCAAACTTCGCCTTAATGGGGCGGTATAGGATGCACATCATCTTGAGTGCTGCTTCACCATTCACCTTACCATTTTGGTACAGGTTAGTGCATGCGCTGTCCAAATCCACGTATTCACCAAAGGTCATTTCTTGCAGGTTAGGTATAAACCCTAACTCAATCGCGTTGGCACGCACCTTCCGTTCAAAGTCATTGCTGCCTAACTTAATGGCTGCTTCGAACTGCATAATGATTTCATCAATGATGCTTGCCTGCAATAGCCGTATGCTTTCGCTGCTCTTGCCCGTGATGATATGCACCTGCTCAACCTTATCGACCGCGTTTTGGTAGTCGATGTATTTGGCAAGTGATACACCTTTGGCGTTGGCTGCTATGTTTAGCTTTAACTTCATGTTGTGTGTTATTGTAGTTTTTGATTACTTTTTGTTACAGGTCCGAATGCACCTGAATAATTACGGGTGCTTTTTCATCTCCGCTGTGCGTAATGCGGGCTTGTTTTGGTTTGAAGTATTCAAGAAGCGCAGTGTAGTGCTTGATGTATTCTTCATCTTCCATGTCATTCATGATGCGCATGCACTTGGCTGCACCTTCCTGCACAAACCATTCGCCTAACTCGTTCCACATTTTTGTCTTTTCACTAACCGCTCCTTTCGGTTTTAGACCACCATGCCCAGGTAGCAGGTGGCCTTTGTCGTTGCGTTTTTTTTCCATAAGCCTCGATAAGATATTGTTATTTGCTATCTATTTTGTTCAGTTGCCTGCGAAACTCGTTTATCAAATCGCGTATGCACGATGCACACCCCGATGGCTGCTCATGCTTGCCTGTCATTTTAGTTGCCCACTTGTACAACTGCTGCAAATCATGCGCTTCAATCTTATTCGCCTTATGGATGCGGTGAATAAACTCGTTTAACTCCGCAATCTCTTCCTGCTTCCAGTCAAGTGCAAACCATTTATGTGCCGGGCATGACGCAAACCTGAACATGGTCTTGATGGGCATAATGCAACCGCACAACTTTATCTTCTCTTTGTAGTGCGTTACGCTATTCTCTTCAGGATCTACAGTGTTACCCACGATAAGTGTGCCGCATGACTGCGTTAGTGGCTTAAAAAACTTGCACTTTTTACAAATCGCCAGCCTCTCTCTTTGAATGTGCAGCGGCACGTTGAAGTTCAACATAGGTTCTAATCTTTTTTAATGCTCGGTGTATGGCTGTGCGCAAGTATGGGTATGGTATGCCTGTAGTTGCGCTCAGTTCTTTGTAATTAAAGTCGGGTTTGCTGTATAGTCGCAGCAGTATTGCATCGAACTCATGCATGCGTCCTATTGCGCTGTACAAATACTCACCATCGATAAACGCTCCTATCCATGTTTCATCCTGTTTGGTGTCTTCTGCGCCCTTTTCCGTGTGCAGCTCGTAATACTTGCGGTACTTTATCGCGTAGTCGCTGCGGTTGCTGTGCCAACTTAACCACAATGCACGATTGACATATTGCTCTACCTTGCCACGGCACACGATGTCTTGCACATCTTCTTGCGGTCTATCCATGAGCCTGGCTAATACCTCATGCAGTAAATCACTTCCTTTACATTTATCGTGGGCAAGCCTTGTAGCCTTGTCAAGCCATGCGTTGTAGTGCTTTTGTATGTTGTAAGCTACGCAGTCGATTTGTTAAAGATTGTTAAATTTTACGGGTAAATAGTTGCACCATTAAAACTTTAGTGTAGATTTGTACCCAACAAAGGTAATCAATAACCATTTAAATCAATAGCACATGTATTTCACTTTTGAACACGAAGCAAGTATCATCCCTATCACGCTCACCATTCGCGTTGAGTATGTACCCTATCACCGCCATGCAGACTACAACAATCCTGCTGAGTTTGATTTCAAGCACAAGTATGAGCTGCACTGCGGTGACCTTAATCTAACTGACTGCATCAACGCAAGCACATTCACTAAGTTGCAGGATGAAATCGAAAGCGCAGTTAATGACGCTATCACTACACATTTTTTTAATCAATAATAATTTACAACAATGACAACAGTATCTATCAAACATCGCGTGTTAACTACGATTGACACCACCGAAGTAACACTTCCCTTTTATTTCACCACAGGCAAGCTATCAAAAAGCTATTGCTGCATGACTGCTGAATTCAAGCTTATCACGATATGGGCATTGCGCAATGAAGGCATGTCATTCGATGTACGCTCTTATGATGACCTTGAAGAGGTAGCCGAAAGCATCGCCTATGACATGAATCATTACGAAGAATTCGCTATCATTGACCCTGCTGTGTTTCATCACCAGTTTAGTGCTGCCCATCGTGAATTGTTCTACTGCGTTAATCCTGAACTAAAACCAAAGGCATGAGAAATACCAATCAATTAAACGGATTGATTGCACGCACGGTGGGGAGCAAAGCTGCTCTCCTTCGTGCTATGCAACGAAGCAACACACCCATAGTCAAAAAGACACTGCACAACTGGTGCGTTGACCCCGGCAGCATCAAGCTACGACAGCTGATGAATCTCAGCCAAGTGCTTGAGTTGCCACTATGCGAAGTCATTAATTCAATAACTATAAAAAACGAAGGCGATGAGTAAACAAACAGCAGTAGAGTGGTTCTTTGATAAAATGAAAAGCCACTTTGAACACGATGGAGATTTATTTGAAACGGCTTGTATGACTTATGCTATTGCTAAGGCAAAGGAGAGGGAGCAGATAATTGATGCTTTAGATGTAGGCTATCAAATAGCAAATGAAGATGTGAAGTTCAAACATATTCAGACAACTGAACAATACTACAACGAAACATACGGAGGTGACAAATGAGTCCAAAAGAAAAAGCAGAAGAATTTATAGACAAATTTGTGCGGTACACTCCTGCCGAAGAAGAATTTGAATACCCATATGCTAAACAATGTGCTTTGATAGCAGTAGATGAGATATTAGAAAACTTTGGTCAACTTATGGAAGGCAAAGAGCATTATGCCGCATACTCAACTATTAGATTTTATCAAAAAGTAAGAAACGAAATCGAAAATTACGGAGGTGACAAATGAACATACAACATCCCACAGCAAAGCAGGTTGCATACATCAGGCGCAACATCAACAAGAAGCCATTCCATGTTATGCGAAACGAACTACGGGTAAGTGTAGGCGTCATGTACGAATGGGTAAAGAACGTATACCAACCCGATAAGCAGGTCATCGTGGACGAGGATGGGCAAGAGCTGCACAATGCCTATTTGGTTACGCTAAACGGCTTTAACTACATCGTCAACTTTAGCGTGGCGGTTGAATACCCAACTATCCAGTATTGCGGTCATCGCATTGGTTTCGATTACGAGGTAAGCAAGTTAGGCTATTGGGAATATAACCACCTGCGCAACAACATACCCACCATTAATATCAAGACCGATGCGAACTATGTGGCTAACTTTTGGGCAACCACTAAACTATGGCACGAATGAAGCATGACGAAAGCAAAATGCAGCAGCGATGTGTTGAGTGGTTTAGGTATTCCTTCCCTCGCACATTGATCGCTTCCTTTCCTAACGGAGTATTCATTGGCGGTACACCGGTGCAACGTGCCAAACGCTGGAACATCTTGAAGGCAGAAGGTGCAATGCCTGGCATGCCCGATTTGATGATATGCATGGCATCGTCTGGACATCACGCACTGTTCATTGAGATGAAGACCGAAAAGGGAAAGCTTTCGGACACGCAGAAAATCGTTCACGCACAACTTATCAATGCAGGATACTGCGTGAAAGTGTGCAGGTCATTTGAAGAATTCACGCAAACAATTAAAAAATACTTAGAGCAATGAGCATCACGAAAAACAAATACATGAGTGCGCTTCAGTATATCTGCGCACAACCAACTTTCCATTCAAAGATTACCATGCGCCTGTTCAAGGTTAGCAATAACTTCCTTACAGCAGGCAAAGAGCTTGGCTTGTTCAAGAAGGTAGGCAAAAGCGAATACAAGTGGAACTTATCGCGACCGCCTTTGATGAGTGATGTGCAGGATATCCAAGTGCGTGTTCGGTCTTATACGCAGACGCATCGACTAAAAGCAAAACCATCACCGCAGCTAAAGCTCAAACCTCTTCGCAAAGCACCTGCACCTGCGCCCATGTCCGTAAACGCAGAGCCTGAATGCGACACTACCAATAGCAAGATGCTGTTGATACTTGGCGCAGGATTGCTCATCGGGTTTATGATTGCCACAATTATTTGGAAGTAGAGATAGTTTGACTATCTTTGCAACGCTAGTTCGTATGAAAACATTTTTAAATCCCATCTTCACTGCATTGCCATAAGCCATTCGGCTACGGACTAGCCTTTGCATGTGAGGGTGGGTATTTAGTTTCATGTATTATGACTATAAGAAATTTGCGGCGTATCCATACCCAAATAGATTTAGGGATTTAAAACGTCAAAACTTTGTTCAAATAGATCGCATTAACGGTGCTATTTTTATCTCATCTTATAGAGATACTGATGGCGAAGGTGTCCATGTCTTGATGACCGATTACGAAGCAAATCAAATGCTGCTTCATCTTCAAAAATTACTTAATGAAAAATAATGGCTATTCATATTCGCGTGCATGGTTTGACTATGCATTTGAACACCCGGAGCAGGTGACTGCTTCGCATGGTATCTTGTATCTATGGCTCGTTGAGATAAATAATCGATTGGGGTGGGTTGACATCTTCCAAATTACAGCCAGTGAGTGCATGCAAGGTATGGGATGCAAAAGCTACAATACATACAAGAAGTGTTTTGACCAACTTGTTGAATGGGGCTTTGTTAAGGTGGTAAAGAAGGCAGTCAATCAACACCAATGCAACATAGTTGCTCTATCAAAATTTGACAAAGCAAGTAACAAAGCACTTGACAAAGCACTGATGAAGCACTTGACAAAGCAAAGTGAAAGCACAGTACAAAGCAATGTTGAAAGCAACTGCGACATTCATAAACAAGTAAACAATAAACCACAAACCATAAACAATAAACGTAGTGCATTCGCACCCCCAAACGAAAATGATGTTTACAATTTTATGGGTGAGTATTCAGTACAAAAGCACATGCAGTGGACTGATGAAAAAATAAACACCGAGGCCGCGAAATTTTTTAACTACTACGAAGCCAATGGATGGAAGCAAGGTCGCAATCCGATGAAGGATTGGAAAGCGTCCGCACGCAACTGGATGGTAAATAACTCTAAATTCGACAACTCAAATAACTCAAAAAACATAATTCAAGATGAAAGAGCAAAGCGCATTAGCGAACTTGAAGAGTTCCGCAAGCAATACCGAAGTGCAATTGCACGAGATTTTGGCACGGAAAACATCACCAACCCTAGCTGAAATTCGCAAGGATAAAAATCAGCAGGCAACGGTTAACATCATGGTGGCAATGATGGATATGTGCCAACAATACTTTAACCTGCAACAGCCAATGAACGCACAACAACTTGCGCTTACAGCTGAGTTAATGCTTGAAGATTACTACTACCTGAGAGTGGATGAGCTGCAGGTTTGTTTCCGCATGGCAATGAAGGGTGAGTTTGGTCCAGTGTATAACCGAATAGATGGGCAGATATTCTTTGAATGGATTCGTAAGTTCATGACCAAAAGACAAGCGATCAGTGAGCGCATTAATTTGGAAAAGCAAAGCAGCAACAACATCTACGAAATGTTCCAACACCCACAGGTGCTTGAGGCTATTCAGCAGACAGCGGACAAGTTGAAGATTGAAGAAGCACCGGCACAAGAAGTGAAGCGCATTGCACCAACTGCATTTGAGCAATTGTTGATGAAGGAATACGATGCGCTGCCGCAATGGAATAACGACATGCGATTTAGGGTTTACAAGAACACACCATACCAGTTCAACGAGTACCGCAAGGAGCGTTACATGGAAGAGATTAACAAGCAAAATGAATACTGATGACGCATACAAGTTATCTTGATAAAATCACTTATGCGGTAAAGTTCAAATGTCCTTCATGCGGTTGCAAAGAATTTGAGCGACCGATTGATGAATTGTTACAGCTAACATTTCTTGAAGGATATTTTGAGTGCGTTAATTGCGCTGAGGAATTTAGCTACTACGCTGAAGCTTTTACCTTGCAGTCTTTAACACCTACAAAACCACAACTAACTTTATTTTAATGAAAGACTACGACAAGCAGCGCGAAACCGAACTACTACGCAAGTTGTTTGTGTTAACAGCTAAACGCAGTATGCGTCCTGCAATGAGTGATAATATGGCAATGCGTCTTATCTTTGAAGAGTTACTTCTACTAACGGACAAAGATGAATACAGGCTATGACAATAGGCGAATTGTTTGATAGGTTGGCTGATTATCCTGATGAGATGGAAATCTTTATAGGCTTCATCGACATCCACAGCATCTACCTTGAGCAGTTCGAGATAATTGAAACGACCGATTTAAACGGAAATAAAACCATCGCACTGATGGTCGATGACATCGCAATAATTAACAATTAATACAATGAGTAACTACCAAATGCAAGAGGGACAGTTCACCCTATTCAAGAACAACAAGACAACTAACAACGCACCTGAATACACAGGTGAGATTATGGTGAATGGCAAGAAGATGCGACTGGCTGCATGGGTCAAAGAAGGCAAGAGCGGCAAGTTCTTTAGCGGCAAGATGTCCGAGCCTATGCAACAACGCCCACAAGAAGACGATTCACAAGGCACAGGTGATTTGCCGTTCTAAAAAGGATTAGTCAGGTGGCGAAATGGTAGCCATAAGAGAAGCAGGAGGCAGTAACGGACTAATAGCTGCTTAACAGGTTCGACTCCTGTCCTGACTACAGAAGGTGTCAACCCGAAACATTGAAAGAAAAAGTTGATGACGGCTCGGAAAGACGAGCAACATGGTCATATGGCAGAGTGGCTTAATGCTGAGCATACATAGAGTGGATGGGTGGTTTGTATGGAACCGACATTGTACCCATTTGCCCACAGGTTCGACTCCTGTTGTGACTACAAAAGATTATGATAGAATACCTGCCGAAACAAAATGAAGCACTGCGTGTGTTGGGTAATTCACACCCGGCACGTGTGGTGCTTTTCGGTGGTGCAGCAGGTGGAAGTAAGTCATTCATTGGTTGTGCATGGCAAATAAGCCGCAGGTTTAAGTATCCAGGCACGCGAGGCTTGATAGGTCGCAGTAAGTTGGATACGTTAAAGAAGACCACGCTGAAGACATTCTTTGAGGTAGCGCAGATGTTTGGACTTGCGCCAAATGAACACTACACCATTAATAATCAAACGCACGTTATCACGTTCAGTAATGGCAGCGAGATAATCCTGAAAGACTTGTTTGCTTATCCAAGTGACCCTGAATTTCACGCACTCGGTGGACTGGAGTTGACCGATGCGTATGTGGATGAAGCTGCGCAGGTATCAAAGAGGGCAATTGACATATTGCAATCACGCATCCGTTTTAAGCTACGCGAATTTGATTTAGCACCCAAGATGCTGCTCACGTGCAATCCGTCCAAAGGATGGCTTTACAATGAGTTTTACGCACCATTCAAAGCAGATAACTTAGCGCAGCACCTTGCATTCATCCCATCGCTACCAACGGACAACCCACACCTACCTGAAAGCTACATCGAAACACTTGAACGGTTGCCCGAAATAGATAGACGAAGATTGTTGTATGGAGATTGGGAATACGATGAAAGCGTGGACAACCTGTACCAATACGATGATTTGGTGCGCTGCTTCCGGGATGAAGAAGCCAAAGGTGAAAAGTACATCAGTGCCGACATCGCACGACTTGGAAAAGACCGTAGTGTCATTTGCGTATGGCATGGTTTGCAGTTGATGGAGATACACGAACTACGCAAGCAACCAATAACAACTGTTGTCGCTACCATTCGCCAGTTATGCGACAGGCACGCAATCAAATTAAGCAATGTGATCTGTGATGAAGATGGTGTAGGTGGTGGCGTGGTTGATAGCTTAAAGTGTCGCGGCTTCCTTAATGGCGGCAGAGCCAAGCAATCAGATAAGTTCACCAATCAAAAGGCTGAGTGCTATTTTAAGTTAGCAGAATTAATCGAGCAGAACAAAGTAATCTTCAAAGTGAATCAGTTCCGCGATGTCATCGTGCAAGAACTGGACATGATACGCAGAAGGCAACCCGAAGCCGATGGCAAGTTAGCCGTAATTGGCAAAGATGAGATAGCCCGCATGCACGGTAAGTCACCCGATTACGCTGATGCTATTATGATGCGCATGTACTTTGAACTATTCCCAAATTACGGTAGCTATTCGTGGGCGTAGTGTACCCTTGAGAGTATAAACGAGGGTAATTGTGTTGCATTTATACCCTTATAGGTATAGTCAAGGTGGTTACAATTTGTAACCAATTGCAATTTTAACAATTTTTAACAGGGTGAGTGTAAGTAGTTGCACTATCTTCGCCCTATCAATAACAATAAATCTTATCACATGAAAAAAGCATCTACCATTCTCCGTTACATCATTGGCGCAATTATCATCTTCGCAGTTCTAAGCTACTGCCAAGAACTGAACGACTGCCTAATGAATCACTAAGCAAACCAATCAATAATCAATAACATGAATTTTCACAAAGACAATCTTGAAGCATTGCAGAAGTTTCAGCAGATGCTCAATGCAGAACCCGACCCGCTCGGAGTTGAATCTACACCCGACAAGAAGGCGCAAACCTTAGTCATCAGCCACGTTGAA
>Ga0208857_1000117_pt1 | contig 19950 bp, 38 predicted proteins | sample LakMenEpi05Nov12_FD_150674 | JGI IMG/M metagenome (GOLD analysis project Ga0208857, IMG submission 150674) | Freshwater microbial communities from Lake Mendota, WI - 05NOV2012 deep hole epilimnion (SPAdes) | ecosystem: Environmental > Aquatic > Freshwater > Lake > Epilimnion/Euphotic zone ... | reverse complement strand
ATTGTGTCGGAAAGAGTTTGTGCTGCGAAAATCGCTAATTGAGTGTATTCCTTTATAGCTTCTTCTCTTCTTGCTTTGTTTTTTCTTTCTTGCTCATCTAAAAAAGCATCTTCAACATCAAAGTATTTTTGCCACCAATCTAAATTAGCCTCCAACTTTACCTCATTAGCTTCATTGAATGCTTCTATATCTGTTTCTGTGCGCTTATTAAATGACTCTTCATAAACACGTTGTGAATCATTAAGGTTTGCAATTTGTAATTTTTTTTCATTTTTAGTTAATGAATCATCAAGTCTTACTTGGTCTTGTTTTAGTTTTGTTATTGCAGCATAATAACCAATCTTAGCATCAATATCGTTTGTTTTACGCATCAATAATTCATTTGCTGCTATCTCATCACGTATCTGTCTAAGTTGCGCTTGTAATGCTTTATCGTTAGCAATTTTTTTATCTTTTACTAAGTTTTCTTGATGCGCTTTTGCTGCATCGGCTTCTTGCTTTGCAAACTTATCTCTCGTTTGTTGTTGAATAGATAAAAACAAATCATCTTCAATTCTTACCGCATCTTGATAGGCTTCTTGTGATAATGTTTTAGCGCGAAATTTCTTATCAAGTTCTAATATTTCTCTTTGATGCGCTTGCTTATTCATTAACAACTCTTTGTCTAAGCCATCTTTTAACATGCTTATCAACTTATCGTTTGCCTTTTGTCTTACACCAGCATCATCTGCTAATGCTTTATTCATGTCTGTTGCACTATCACGCGCATCATCCATAGTTACAATTAAGTAAGCTATACCCGCAATAAGTAAACTTAAACCTGCGGTTGCCATAGCCATTGAAGCAGTTATTGTAACCCCTAATACTCTGCTACTTACCGCAGCCGCCTTTTGTGCTCCATCTAAAACATACGTTCTTAATGCGGTCTCAGTTGTGGCTATGCTTGCTAACTCTTGAACACCTTGCAACAATGCCATTGCGCCTTGGGCTTGCGCTAATGTTTTAGTTAACTTCTCATTCTCGCCTCCAAATAATGCCGCAGCACCTGCAGCAACCGAAGCCGCTGCCGCTATACCTTTAAATGCAGTTACAACCGCATCTATTCTCTTTGTATCGCTCGCTAATGCCTTAACCTTATCGTTGACATCTCCAAGTTCATCGGTTAACTCTGCCGCGCGTTTTGTCGCTTCTTTTAATTCCTTTTCGCCTAATGAGCCACTTGCAATCTGCGCTTTCAATTCTTTCAATTCAGCTTTCATTGATTTGAAGCCACCACCCGCTTGCTTGGTTTCTTTCGTTACCTCAGCTAAATGGTCAGCAAATCCCTCCATAACTCCGCCTTGAATTTCAGCCATAAGCCCATCGACCTCGTTGGACAATTTGCCCATTTCGGTGGTGGATTTATTTAAGTTTTGGATAAATTCCTTTTGCTCATTGTTGACCTGAGCAAATGCAGCAGCATCTTCTTTGCTTATCTTACCAAGTAATTCAAGTTGCTTAATCGCAGGCTCAAGTCCTGATGTGTCTGCAACGAATTTAATTATTACGTTTTCCAACTGCCATTACTTTTTAGGCGTTTTTGGTTGTGGCTTCTTTGCCTCATTAGCAAAGAAAAAGAAATCCCACAAATTTAGTAAATTAATTTGATAATTCGCGGGTAAATATTTTAATACGGTAATCTTTAATCTTTCTCGGCTTGCAATTCCATCCCTAATGTCTGTAACGAAAGAATATCCCGTTGAATCTGCTCGACCTTTTCCACTATCGCCAAATACGTCAGGGAAGTGTCGCCTGACTTCGCTAAAAACGGAATTAATTTCTTTATTGGCATTGACAAAAAAAAACTATCGCCTGCATTCTCTTTCCAGTTCTTTATCTTTTTTTCGTTGGCCTTAAAGTCATAACGTGTCAATGGCTCACTTTTATCCACAAATGCAACCGAAGCGACCTTATAGATAATATCCTTGCTTATAATGAAGTTACAACGCTCCTCGAATCGCATTTGCAGTTTTATTATCTCGTTGAGGTTTATTTTCTTTGGATCACTTAACAACTTGCTCATTGCCGCGTTGTAATTCTTAATGTAATCGTTAGTGACTCCGTTTTGCATTTCTTGGTAGAATGTTAACGCTTCTAACCCACGTTCGTAAGGTAGGTTGTTCTTATCGACAAACTCAAAGTAGTCAACGCCTCCGCACTTAAACGCGAATTCAAGCGGAAATTCAGATTTATAAGTTGGTGGTAATTTCTTGAATAGGTTTCGGAAGTTCATTGTTGTGTGTATAGTGTTTAGTTCTTAAGTTAATTATTACTTTATTGTCTACTTTGTTATACGTGCGCTTCTTTGCGCTGCCTCCACATCCGCACGTTTGACCAGTGTAGGTGTAGCCTAAACTTAAAAGAAACTTATGTGCATCTTCAATCTCCATGGTAATACATTTTAGATGTTAACGCGTTAAGGCCACATAGTATAAGTAAGTAAGGTATCAAGTGTAAGTCGGTTACAAAATATAACCAACCCATTAAACCCCATACCGAAGCCATGCAAGGCGGGCAGTCGAACAATGGTTTGCTCCAAAATTCACCAACATAATGTCGAATGTAGTTTGCTGCTTTCTCAAATAACATATCCTCACGCGTTAGGCAATGAACACCTAAACAACATAGGCTATTCAGGACAAGGACAAGGGATAATGGCAATAGTATCATCTTCAGTTATGTTTATGAAGTTAAGGGTAATCGATGAATAAACTGTCCCACAAATGTCAAAGGTTGTGACATCGCAGCCATTTAGAATCTCAACCTTTACGATGCCAGTGCCGATGTTCCAAAATCCGTTATTGTTCAATTCAATTACTGCATCGTATAGGCCGCTTGTTACATCTTTTTTAAGCACCCATCCATTTGAATAGGTAAACTTAATAACGTAATCAGTATCGTTTGTGAATGTGGGCGAACTGAATTCTAATGTTTCAGCGCAGCCGCTAATGTCTTGGGTGTAGCTTGTTAGGCAGTTAAGTATTGGCATGGTTTATTTTTTTATTCCGTAAAAATACAAATCTTGTGGGAAGTCTGTACGTGTTTTGAATTTATAATTCGAAAATATCTCATCACAATTCAACACGCTTCTAATATCGGCCTCACTTAAGTTGCGATAGTAGTCATTAGTAAACGGTGAATCCTTTGGGCTTGTGCGCTTTGTGCCATGCTCGGGTCTACCTGGCGCGGCACAACTAAATAAAAACAAACCGCCATCTTTTAGTAAGTTATTGATTACATTCTTTAACGTTTTTTGCCAATGCTCATCATGCTCAAAGCATTCAGTTGAAATAACCACATCAAATAAATCATCAGACTTAAACAAGTGACCGCTGCAAACTACATCAACATTGTTGCCCTCTCCAATATCGATGCCAGTGTAGTTGCATTGCTCAAATAAGTAACGATTGTTGCCATTAATGTCAAGTGAGCCGATGTCTAACACGCTTGTGCCGACAAAGAATTCATCGTGCGCGTATTTGACAAGCTCACACCATTCTCTTTGTTCTCTGTGTGCCATTACTTTTTGTATTTAGTTAAGAAAGTTTGATTATCATTCAACTGAATCATTCCGAATTCAGGCAGTTGTGTTGTTGTGCTAATCTCGGATTGAATACTTAATCCATGCAACTCATAAGGCGTTGAATTTTGCGCTAACCAATCATCGCCATTTGCAATCAATAGGTCTTCGGGTATAGCAACGTATTTAGATTTATGCATCAACATCATACATCCCCATCCGTATGGGCGTTGCTTCATTACTTTCAAATGTATGTTAGCATCCTTTTTTAGTTGGTAGTTTTCAAATGCCATTCCGATAACGCCAACGTGCTGCAATGAGTCATCGAATATCGATAAGAATGCAGGATTAAAGTTTATATCATCGTTGCATATTAAGATGTTATCATACTTAGCACGCTCAACTCCGTAATTCCACGCGGGATTTACATAAATATTTTCAGCCATTAAGTGTATGTCATACTTAGCGTTAAGCGGCAAAGGTCTGTATTCGGTTGTATCGTTGTCAATAATGATTATCTCACCGACAAATTCGCATGCGCATATGTCTTCAACAAGCTTGATGATGCGTGGACTTCTCCACATAGTTGGAATGATTACGCTAAACATTGTGCAAATATATGAAATTTTTTAAATAAGTGTTACATGCATAACGAAAAGTGTCTAATGCATCCGCTTGTTGTGTAGGGTCGTTTCGGTCTGTTTTCTTTATTGTCCCATCGGGCAACACCGCCACATTTTCCAAATCAAATTGCAAGCCCTTAGTAAACTGTGGGTCAAGTTCGACATTGCCTCGCGCAAGAAGTGAGTTGACTAACATTCGGTTGTCTTCAAGTGATGGGTTAACGCTTGGCACCAACATTTGATTGTTAGATAGGTTAAACTTCTGCCTTATCACAACATAATAGTTGAGGTTATCTTGCACCAATGCACTCGATGACTTGCCACTTGCATCGCCAGTTACTTGGTAAAGTGCATTGCCATACTTGCTTTTAATAACATCGCATAGTTGGTAGATGTCGCTATTAGCTAACTTAATCGTTTCCTTAACGCGTATGGTTGATGGCGGCATAACTTGAAGCACTGAGCAACATATTGGATTACGGTTAAAGTCAAACGAAAGTATAATCGGCAGTTGTTTATTAAGTTCAACGGGCTTAAGGTGTTTAGTCGAATCGTAAGCGTAAGCCCAACGATTGCCATCCATATCGAAGTTGGTCCAATCTCCGCCGATAAACTGCCGCTTATAACGCTCATCCATACGTGACCACACCTTGCGTTGCTCATCTGTTACGAAAGCATTGTCATCGGGCAAAGCTAACTGATAGTAAAACTCTGGGCCTAATTCGCCTTTTAAGTACGGTATGTGTATCTCATCTTTAATCCACGTTTGAGTCGGGTTAAACGTGGCAAGTATCAATGGCGTTGGCATCTTATCAATATACCAACTACCAACTCGTGAGCTGCCAATATTCCAAAGTTTCTTACTTAACTCTTCAATTTGCTCAAAGTATATACCGTTTGTTTCAAGTCCTAAAAACGCGTTAAGTTCGGGGTCATGGCTTATGTTCTCAGCCATAAAGAATATCTTTGATTTTGTTTTGGTATTCTCTAAGAAGTAGTTTGACTTATCGCGTGACCACCTAAAGTGTGCTGAGCCATCGATTATTTTTTCAAATGTCGGTATGATTGTCTTTACTAACTTAGGGAAGTCTGACCTAATTACATGCCACTTACTATTTGGATACATCGATGCCAAACGCAAACAGATCGTGGCACAAATAAAAGACTTGCCACCACGAATTGCGCCACCATAAAGCAAGTTGCGCTTCTCTGTTGCGCCTTGTGCCGCTGCCATTGCCTGAATATAAAAATCGTATTGCTTCGGGTTGGCTTGTAAATCAACGTTCATTAAATTTCAATCTTAGTGCCATCAGGCATCGTGACAGTTGAGGGTGGTCGCGTGTCCGTGATGGTTGTTTCGGTTTTGGTGATTTGCTCCTCTATTCCGTTGTTTAATGTATCAATGGCCTTAGCATTGCCCATCTTAGCGTTGTTAAATAAACTATCGACATACTCCTCAAGGTTGTTAGCGCCCGTTAGTTTTTCAATAATCTTTTGGGTTAGTAACCTTTCCGCGCGCCTTGCCTCCCACCCTTTGCTCTTGTTTTCAGGCGGTGGTTGATTGTCTTTGCTAAACTTAACACCCTCATCGCCTTTAAATAGTTTTTGAGGTCGTTTTTTGGTCGTTTTGTCATCGGCTTTCATAGCACAAAGATAAGTATTATTTTAATAAGTTTAATATTTCAGTTTGCATCTGCTCAAACGATGTAGCTACAATGTAATTACCTCCATCGGCTTCAATTGCTGCTTTTCGTTTAAGTTGTGCTTCGCTTATCTTATCAGTTGGGGATTTTACCTCAATGGCAAACAATCGGCCTCTCAATATACATTGTATATCCTCCATTCCTTTGTTCAACCCAGCAATGTAACCTATGCCCTTTCGATATCTACCCTCGCTACTAATGCGCCTTGCACTATTGCAACTATGCACTGCTTTAAGGTAGGCAATAATCAAATCGGTAAACTTATTAGTGTTGAAAGCATCTTTCGTTTCTTTCGGTTGGATAACATTGTTTACTGGCAAGTCCAAATGATTAGTCGTGAGCTCCGCTTTGCGCTTTTTAACAACTTTCTTTTTATTCAGGTTAAATCGCTCAATCGGTAAGGTGTTCCAAAACGCTTGATTCATGTTTGACCGTTTGTATTCGTTGTGGTAGTATTCTTCGAATTCTGGGATTGTGTAAATTTTCATTTGCCGTATTTAGATTCGTGTTTTTTAACTTGATTAGCATTTAGCTTAAAGTAATCTTGCAAGTCATATTGGTAATGATCCCTTGCAAATGATTTATTTATTGCTTGGTAAATAGTTTCTGCCCATAAACAAATAATTTTATTTGATGGTGACTTAATGTAAAATATTGTCATTTTTTATTGTTTTTAATTTGTTACACATTTATAAATCTGTTACACATCTGTAACATCACTATTTATAGGCTTTTTAGTTACTTTGTTACACGTTACAGATATATTACATAATTAACATAGTAAACATACACACACACGCACACACACACACATATTATTTTATATAGAGTATATGAAAACGTGTTTTTATGTGTAACGTGTAACATTTAATCAATATCTATTTGATTATTAACACTATAACTTGTTACAGATCCTTTGATTTTTATTTCATAGCACCTAATAATTTTAGTTCCATCTCTAATTACTTCCTGAAAATACCCACATTTTTTCAAAGCCTGCCCCATTCTTTTTGTATTTGTTTTGAAACTTGGGTGTAATTTTTGCAATTCAAGGATGACATCGGTATTTGTCATTCTCGCAGTTGGGTCATTTTGAATGTGCCTATTTATCAATTCAACTTCGCTCATTACTTCGATGTTTTTTTCGTTGGCTTTGTTTAAGTATTCGATTTGTAACTTATCCAAAAACCATCCCTCTTTGTCGGCTTTCCATTCGTTGTACAACTCAATAAAAAGTTTATCCTTATCAATGGCCATGTAAGCTTCAAAATCAAAGCTAATCAAATTTATGGGTATAATTCGCCTATTACCAGTAGGGTCATTGATTACTTCAGCATCATTTGATGTACCACCTAAAACCGCCAAACGCAATAAGTCTTCAGATACTCGGCCATAAGGCATACGAATGGAGAATGTTTGTTGGCTGCTCATTCGCTTAAGTTTTGTGGCATCTTTTTTTGACTTTCCTCCAAACTCATCATCAACTATGAGCCATTTTTTAGTCATTAAAATTTCAGAATCTTTGCCCTCATCAAGGTTTGATTCAGCATAAAATTTACGTAGTTTTTTTGGCAAAAGGTTTCTAAAAAATTCAGTTTTTTTAATTCCTTGCTCACCAGCTATGACTAAAATCATTAGCGAGTAAGTTCCAAATGCTGAACCTATTAAACCTAAAAGCCATTTTTTAAGATAAATATCAAGGTATTGGTCAAAGATATAAACTCCATCATTTTCATAAAGTAGTTGTTCAATCTTAAAACATGCTTTTAATTTATCAAATTCATTATTAGGTGTAAGATGTGCATTTTCTTGAAACCATTGTCGAATAGGATTATATGAAGTGCTACTATCTTTATTTTGTATCAATGTAAACACTTTATCTTTACTTATTTTATCATCTATTTTCATCCATACCTTTGTATAAAAATTGGCTAATATTCGGTCGGTCATTTCCTCGCCATTAAATTCAAAGTTTCTTGTAATCTCGTTGAATTTAACATCATTCATTTTAATCAATTCAACAATCGAATCAATCTCTGTATTTTCATTTCTTGGCTGCACTTGCAAAAAAACTTCAGCATCAGTTATATTTAATTTTTCAAGTGCTTCTTTTGGATTATCATGTAATTTAACAATGCTTTTTATTTTTTCAGTGCGCTCGGAAGTGGTGCTTATTCCTGCTTGCTTAAAAATATAATATACAGATGCAATGCTTACACCAGTTTCACTTCTTTGTAATGCAATGTTATAATCTCGTTCAGCTTGTTTATATAAATACTTTGGTGAAGATTGGCAAAGCGCATGAAAATAAGCGCGGCCACTTTCTGAAAACTCTTTTGTTAATGCAAATGCAAGTCTAATATAGTCTTCATAATTATCAAACAAATTCATTGGCCCTGCCTTAACAACCATTTCATCAAAATCAGTTTTAACAACTGGCGGCTTCGGCTTTGGTTTATCTTTTTTCTTTAAATAAGTTTTAAATGATTTTGCTTTTTTATTAATGTACATGTCAGGATCGTAAGAAACAAATCTTAATCTGCTTGTATCCTTACAACTTTTATCCAACACAATTGTAAACTGCACCATAAAATATTGTTCAAGGGAAAGAAAAGCATCTAAATGTCTTGCGCCATCAATGCGAATAAAGACTGCATAACCATTACCACTTAAAGAACGATGCACAGCGTAAACGTATTCATTTCGTTTAATTCGTTCAATGTCAACATCAGCTATTTGGTCTTTTGCATCAATGTCTAAACAAATAAATCCACTATGTTCAAGTAATTTACTTGCTGCACGTTCTTTAAAACTACCTGATGCAGTTACACAAGTAGTTAACTCTTTTTGCGTTCGCCCTGCTCGATAGTTTAAAACTTCATCTTGCCAGCGACCATTTTTAATGCCATCAAAATATTCATCTACTTCAATGCTTGCATCTGATTGGTTACTTTTTGCACTTTTAAATACTGATATCATATAAAATAAATAAAGCCTTTGGTTTTCGGGGTTGCGGCTCCCTACTCACCTAAAGGCTTGTTAATAATATTTTTTTAGTGGCCGCAACTCCACAATGCAAATATATAAATTAATTACTTTATCTGCAAATTACAATGTGTTGCTATACTGCAACCAGCAACTTGAACACCATCTTTAAGTGCTGCCTTAATTGCTGCCTTATCTGCTTGTTCGGTTACTTTAACAACCTTATAGGCAGCAGGTAACGCATTCACATTCTCCACCTCAACTGTTTCCGATTTGCGAAAGTTAATCTTGACCAATGGTGTCTTTATTTCTTCAATGCTAAATAAATCCATTGCATGTTTAATGCGGTCTTTAAGGTATTCACTTGCTTTCTCGCGTTGTTTCTTTGCTGCCTGCAATCGTTTTATTTCAGCCTCAATAATTTCAACATCTGCATCCATTTGTTTGATAACAAATGAATAGGCAACTGATTTGTTTTGCAACTGTTCTTCTGTGATTGCAAGTGCTTCCTCAAGAGAGGGGGTTAACTCACCCCCATTCTCTATAAGTTCCTCTGCTAATTGGTTATAGCTTTGTTCAATTTGATAGATTGTTAGTTTCATTATGCTTCTGTTTTAGGTGTTAATGAAATAGTTGTTAATTTAGCTTTCATATCATCTTTAGCAGCCAACACTCTTAAGTCAAGTTTAATGTCTTTAGGAACTGCTTTCCAAATAGCTTGTAATTCATTTAAACTAACGCACACTTGAATGTCATTAATGATTTCATCAATAGTTGTGTCAACTTCGATGTGTGTAGCCTCTTCAGTTGTCACTACTTGCATCTCTTCTGGCACATACACTGGACCGCTAAATATATCTGGGCAATACCATTTAACTCCATTACTAATAGCCCTTGCAAATAACATATTCTTTGGGAATTTATCAATATTCTTTGTTAGTGCTTTCCTTGCATCCTCAATAGTGAATGTGCTATTACCTATTTTAGTAGCACCTTGAAAGAAATCAATTGAGCAAACCTTTTCAGAGGCCTCAACAACACGATAGTCATACTTGCCACTACCTTTTAACCTTGATGCAATAAGACCTGCTCCGATTGTTGGTTTGCCTTGAATGATGTGGATTCCAGTCATAGAAGCGAATGGAGGAATTCCGATTTCTTGTCCTGCTTGTATTTTGACTATTGCTTGGGCTGCTGATTTTGTGTCTGCAAACATTCCGCTCTCTGCGAATGCTTTGGCCAAATTCATAAGTTCTGAAATTGGCAGTTGTTGTACGATTGAAACTTGTGTGTTCATTGTTATTTGTTTTTAAGGGTTAAAATAAATCATCGTTTGAAATTGGCTTTGCATAGCTTGCTTGCGGGTCTTCAGTCTGCGTAAACGGATTCGCATCCACTTTCCAGCACACTATCGTATTGAATACCTTAACTTCACCTTGTGGGCTTGTCCACTCACGACCTCTGATGTTAATGTGCGCCTCAATGTCTTGACCAACTGAAAGCGAATCTGCAAGTGAGCAGGCTTTTTGTTGTAGTTCGATTGATACGATTTGCGGATACTGGTCTGTTGTGGTTAGGATTAGTTCTCTCTTTGAGAATTTACCATCACTAACTGTTTGCGTTGCGCCTATGCGCTTGATTGTTCCTTTGATTGTCATAATTGTTTATTTATTTGTTTTTGTGTAAGAAATCTGTTAATACCATTGATAAGAATGAGGTGTGCGGGATGTAATCGTTGAATTGCAAGTTAATTTCGTGCTTGTCGTTGCTAACTGCAAGGTCACATAGTTGCATTGTCCAGAATGCATCTTTACGGTCTATTGATGCAGTTATTTCGTTATCTTTATTCCATACATAGAACGTTTCATTGTCTGATTCGTATTCAATCCGCTCTTTAGAATTTTCGATTTGCCACGTTGTTGTGGTTGATACTTTTGTGATTACGTTAATTGAGTTCATGTTAGTTTGTTTTTATTGGGTTAGTAATTATGGGTGCAAATATAGTTTTAATATCATTACCTCAAAATAATATTTTCAACTAAAGTGTTAATTTATGTTAAATATGCTTTAAGAAAATCATAAATCATGAAATGTTGTGGCTTCCAACGGTCAACTTTACCATTCATTAAACGCGCAATACCTGGCCGAGTGTAGCCAAATTGTTTAGCCGCTTCGGTTATCGGGTTGCATTTCGCGGGTCGGGATCCGTTATGCTCAACAAGTGCTAACATCTGTTTGTATTCTTGCTTAAGTTGCTCCTTGCTTGGTTTGATTCTTGTTTGTTCTGCGGTTATGTTCATACTTCTGACATTATTAATAAATGATTACTATTCGTTTTTTTAGCCACCTTATATGCGGCATGTAGTTTGGCCCTAATTTTATCCCGAAATAACTGCCCATCTATCCAAACACGAAACTCTTGAGTCCATTCCTTTTCAATTATTTTCGGTTTGTATTTCAGCAGCTCCACAACCGTTGCAAGTATCTGCACCACTTCAAACTTCTTTACGTGAAATAGCATTGCAATTTCAACTTGCGTTAGTCCTGCATTATGTTTCAACCACATATCCCAATGTTTAGGGTCTATTGCTTCAGGTCTAATGATGTTAACGTAAGCATCACTAATGTAGCGGCTTGTCTTACGGTTGCGTGTCTTAATTGATTCCTTTGGCATGTTTTATTTGATATTGCATTAATACAAGTGCAGAATGTATGGCTTCAGCATTGCCACCTTTGTAAGTTAATTTCGCGCCTCCTTTGGGAGTGTACGCATCGGGGTTGTTTCGGTAACCGAATAGTAAGCGTTGGATAAGTTGTTTCATTTTGTTAGTTGTTAAATTAGTTAATCTTCAATTCCGTTTATTTCGCATAATTCACTCCAAAGTTTTTTACCAACATGACGAATAGATAAAAATTCTCTTTTTGTTATATCGCAAAGTTTTTTATTAGGAAAGTTATATCCAAGAATATGACAAAGGCGGACACTCATATTTTTATTTAATTCGCAATATTCAAGTGTATTAAGTTCTCTTATTGTCATTGTGCTTGCAGTTTTTTGTAAAACCTTAAATGTTTTTTGATTAATTTGTTCTGTGTATTTTTTTACAATCATAATTGCATTTAAATATTCACTCTCTTTAATTTCGTTCATTTTGTTTGTTGTTTTTAGTTAGTATTAATTATTTCGACCGCAAACCTACTAATAATATTTTTAAAAATAAAATTGTTTGCTAATTATTTTTATTTTATATTTGCCAAAATTTAAAACTAATAACATGACAACAACACTAACATTAACATTGCATTTCGATTACGAGAATGATGACCGCGAAAACAACATCAGAGGCGGTTGGGTATTAACCGACATCACAAATGGAAAAACATCAGTACATTTAAGCCCAAAATTAGAACAATTACTTAACGAAGAATTAGATCCCGAAAACTTATAACACTATGAAAACTAAATCATCACTTATATTATGGGCAGTAGCAGCCTTGTTTATGTCCTTTTGGGCAGTTAAATTCGCTATGACTGGCGTAAACTATGACAATTCAGAATTTATAACCTTTACTCTTTCACTATGCGCCTCGCTAACAAGTGCAGTTTGTGGCGCAGGGTTTATGCAACAATGGCTTAAGAAATGAAACTACTTTGGAAACCAACAAAGTTAACCTGCGAATTTATTGTGCCAGACATCGACAAGTCCGAAGGTGTGCAAAAGGTCATAGGCTTCAGCAAAGGTTGGCATCACTACAATAGCATTAGGCTTGGCATCCGAAAAGAGGAAGATTATTGTGTGTTATATTTTTATGCGTATATTAAAGGCCAGCGTATAATTCAGAGGTTAGGCAGATATCAAATTGGTGAACTTGTTAAATGTAGATTGCACTGGGGCTATTACATCGAGTGTAAGGCTAACGATGGTTACGCATTTAGAGTAGCACCGAAGTGTTCTTTTCCTATTGGCTATTTGCTTGGAAATTATGCTGAAAAAGATGGTGTAGAGGGTGTGCAAGTGCCTATTGAGATACAGATAAATAATTTGAAAATAAAATAAGATGCCCACAAAACAAATAAGCGCAGTTGAATGGTTAGCGAATGAGTTAGCCATTCCAAAAGAGTTGCTAAAATTAGCGAAAGAAATCGAAAAGCAAAACATAATCAATGGCTACCACGTTGGCTATTCAAGGGCTATAATGCCCAAGGATTACAATGCGCAGGAGTATTATAACGAAAACTTTAATAAACAAGACTAATGGAAGCAAAAGAAAAAGCAGAAGAATTATTTAACAAATACAAGCCAATTTGCGCTGGTTACAATGGTGGTCAATCAAATAAATACTTTTCAAAACAAGCAGCATTGATAGTAGTTGATGAGGTATTAGAATGCTATCCCGCTCAATGTCCTAAAGAAAGCTATGAAATGGAACAACACATTTACTGGCAACAAGTTAAAACCGAAATAAACAACCTATGAAACAAGTCACAGCAGTAGAATGGATAGTTGAACAACTTGCTCCATCTGTATCTTTACAACAAAAGTACATTGATGAATTACTTGAACAAGCCAAAGCAATGGAAAAGGAGCAGATAAAATCAGCATATGAAAGAGCAATAATTAATTATGGAATGCCACCATTAGAAACTTTTAAACAGGATTAATATGGAAAAAGAAACACTTGAAGAAAGAGCAGCTAGATATGATAATATAAAATTGCCAATACCTTATGGTTATGTTGGTGCAGCAAATGATTTTATTAATGGTGCTGAGTGGCAACAAGAACAAATACTACAATTTCTTTATTCAGAAATAACTGAACGTAGACCTTACTCATCATCTAGAATGTGTGAAGAAGTAATTAAATTTATTGAACAATTTAAAAAGAAATAATATGAGCAAACAAACAGCAGTTGAATGGTTAATGGAACATCTTACGGAAATAAAAAAAGATTGTAGACTTTCAGAGATAAGTTCATTATTTAACCAAGCCAAAGCAATGGAAAAGGATCAGATAATATATTCAAATTATAATGGTCAAAGTATTGGTAAAAAATTAATAGATATTGATGTACATCAAATGAAAATAAAAGCAGAACAATACTACAACGAACAATTTAAACAAGATAATCTATGAAACCAAAAGATGAAAGTAAGCCATACGAATCGAGATTAATCGAGGACTTACACCCAACATTAGCCAACGCTTATAAGAAAGCCGAAGCCCAGTTTAATGCTGCTCACAACGATGTTCACGTTATCATTGTATGCACTTATCGTAATAATGCAATGCAGGAAGTTTATTATCATAAGCGACCAAAGATAACCCAAGCGAGAGCGGGCCAGTCACCGCATAATTATTACCCATCAAGAGCATTCGACATAGCATTTGTAAAAGTTGGAAAACGTGAACTTGACTACTCCGCAAAGCATTTTAAAGAGTTTTGGGAGATGTTGCAATCGGCATCTAATAAGCTAACTTGGGGTGGTAATTTTAAGAACTTTTCAGACCAACCGCACTATGAACTTACCAACTGGAAAATGACTATAATATGACAAGAGGAACACGCTACACTAATGGCAAGGAGGTTATAACCTTTGTCAAAATAGATTTCATTGTAATCGGTGGTCGAAAGATAGACCACGTTTATTTTAGGAGAAAAGATAAAAACGATTTGATTATGCCTTTGTTAGAATGGAATTTAAAGGGTAAATTTGAATGGGAAATAATTAATTGAAATGATGCAAGAAGAATTAAAATCGAATTATCGTTATAGATTTAAAATAACCAGTAAGCAAAACGATTCTACTTTAGGCACTGGATTTTTTAAAGTTAGCAAAAAGATGACAAAAGAAGAACAAATTATTTTTTTACATCAATACAATAATGGGCGTTACTTGGATAAAGAATCATTTATAACTATTGACATTGTTGAAGCTAACGAATAAACATCAAACAACTATGAATCTAAAACAAAAATACCGCAGCCCAGACAACCGCCAGTTAAAAAAGATTGCAGACTATTTAATCTACGTTTTGCTGCCATTTATTCAGACATCGTTAGCACTCGCAGAAACGCAAGGATTAATCAGTTTACGACAAGCGTTTTGGGGCGGATTGGCAGCGACATTTTTATTGATTAACACTAAATTCTTAACCAAATTTACAACTGAAAAACCTACCAAAACTGCTATAATTGATGGTGATGGGTGCTAATAATAACAATATAAATAGTGAGGTGGCGGAATGGTAGACGCATGAATAAAGGTTAATAGTAAAGATAACGTAGAGTAACCTTGAGACACCCGTAAAGTTCAGCTCATAAGTTATCATACAAGTTCGAATCTTGTCCTCACTACTAAAAATAACAATATGAAACCACAACACCAACTTATTACATTCGCAGCCCTATGTTTACTGCTAATTATCGGTTTAAATCATTGCGCCAAAGACAACCCAAAGCCTATCCCATTTGACTACAAATTAGAAGCGGAAATGATTAAAAAGCAGTTTGGCATTGAGCAGGCAATATTGCTGAATCAACTGGAAGCAGCTACCCGAAGATTGCAAGTTGCCAATAACGCAAAAGATAGCATTAGACAACGTGAAATATCATTAACCAACACTAACATAGCTTTGATGAAGAAAATGCGCCAAACGCTTCCAAAAGAGTGTGATACGGTGTTTGTTTTATGTGATGAGATTATTAACGTAAAGGATTCAAGTTATGCTGCATTGTTTAATGCGTTTCAAATATGTGATTCGGCTTCAACGATTAAGGATTCTTTAATAGTTGGTTACAAAGCGGAAAACCTAACGGATTCGTTACTTTTAAAAGTAAGCAAGCAAGAAACAAATCAGCAACGCAAAGGTAAAATAGCTGCGTGGTGTGTTGGTGGGGCTATGTTTATTCTTTGGCTTGTTGTGGGATTGAAATAAATTACTATCTTTGCCTCGTTCAATGTTAGTTAGTTCATAGCCCTTGCAGAAATGTGAGGGCTTTGTTATTTGTATGAATAAATCACTATATTTGTCGAATGGAAGCAACATTAAAATTTAATTTGCCAGATGATAAAGGTGATTTTGAACTGGCAGTCAAAGCAAGTGCTATGTACTGTGTTTTGTGGGATTTCAAACAGTTTATGCGTGATGAAATCAAGTACAATGGCAACCTTACAGACAAGGAATATGAATTAGCAGAGAGATTCCAAGAAAAATTCTTTGAGATATTGCAGGACAATGCTATATCGTTAGATTAACACCATAAATCCTATGCCACAAGTTACATCAGAATTCTACAAATACGATTCGATTGTAGCTGAAATGCTCCAGCAGGGCTTGGCTTGCTCCGAAATCGTTGCAAAGATATTAAACACAACTGCAACCAGAGAGCAAGACCCAAAAGTAAGGTCGTTCCGAAAGTATATTTTTAGGCATAAAAAAAGAATACTGGACCAACACGAGGGTATTTATAATGCCACCAACAACTTGGATGTTCCTAATACATCCACTAAAAATATGTGGATTAAAAATAAAGAAGCATCTTTGTTTGTTGTTAATCCAAATTATAAAAAGCCTGATGAGGTTAAGGTTGAAGACATAGATTTTAAGAAACTATTTTCCGAAATTAAGCCATTTGAATACAAGAAAAATACATCTGCAAACGAATGCCTATTCGATAGGTTAGTATACACCGACACACACATTGCAATGATGATTTCAGACTACTCATTGTATGGTGGCATCTGGAATGAGGATGAACTATTTAAGATGTGTGACAAAATGATTTCACACACGATTGCAAACAGAAAATCAAAAGTGTTATACATTGATGAACTTGGTGATTTTCTTGATGGCTACGATGGGCAAACTGTAAGGAAAGGTCATAACTTACCGCAAAATATGGACAATCAAAAAGCGTTCGATGTGGGTTTAAGATTTAAAATAAAATTAGTGCAATCATTGATTCCATATTACGATAAAATTATTTGCCACAATGTATGTGAGGACAACCACGCGGGTAGCTTTGGCTACATTGTAAATTCTGCATTTAAGACTGCCATTGAAATGATGCTGCCTAATGTTAGTGTTATTAATTTACGAAAGTTTATTGAATTCTATAAGGTTGGCAAGTATATTTTTATTTTAAGTCACGGAAAAGATTCAGTCAGTTTAAAGTTTGGATTTAAGCCAAAATTAGATAAGATTCAAGAAAACAAGATTGATAATTACCTTGATAGAAATGGGCTAAAAGGAATTATTGAATTTAGCAAGGGTGATTCTCATCAATATTTGTTTGACAATAGCACTGCTCAAAGATTTAATTACTATAACTACCCTGCATTAAGCCCATCTTCTGCTTGGGTGCAGATTAATTTTCAGCAAGGCATTAGCGGTTTCATAAGTTTCAACTATTACGAAGATAGAAAAGTTATCAATGAGTGTATAATAAATCACTCACTAACCACTAATAATGCCGATAATGGATAATACATCATTCATTATAATGGATTGCATACACCCTATTTTTGATAAAGAATTTGACAAGGATTTGTTGCAATACATTGACATACCAACTAACGAATATAATGATGAGGTCTTTGTTTTTGATGTTAAAGAAGTGAGAATAAAGTTTTTTTACTCTACTAAAACGCTAATAAAAAAAGGTAAAAAAGAAACGATGGCAAACACTACTGTCATTGTGTTTACTGATGACAACGAGTTGTTAAGCAAATTAGAAATAACTGAATTTATCTTTATATTTTTTAAAGATTATACAGAAAAATTAAAAGAATATTTTCCAACTGAAGATATTGCAAATCGCGATAAGGAATAAACTATTTCTGTTCATCAATAATCCCAAGCATTACCAACAACGCAACAACACCACCTTTAAATAGTATGCCTACATTCTTGACTATTGCTCTGTACTGATAGAGCATTGAAACAAGGTAAAAAAACAAAACAAATAAAACTAATATCAATGGTTTGAGTGCTACAATTTCTTGGTTAGTCATTCTTGTTTTTCTTGGCAACACGATACGAAGCCCACATCGAAACAACTAATGCACCAAGTTTAGCGAAGTCATAAATCGTGTCATAGATGCCCACTAAATTCATATTACCAAACCAATCTGATGTCCACACTCCTGCTTGAATGATAACCGATGTAATGATGACTAATATGCTATTGTCGGGTTGGTGGGGGTGTATCATAATGGAGGTAATAAAGGTTTGATTTCTTCGTTCGTACAAAATTCAATTTCTTGAGTGCTAATATACCAATTTAATTCTTCATCTTGGATAGGATTAAAGTAGCTTCTGTCGGTGTATAATTTACCAACTAAAAATAGTGCTAATTCTTCAGTTATTTGTATCATTATACTTGGCGAGATAAAGAAGTTTGAAATGCTTGAATTAGTGTGTACAATGTACTGATTTCACCGCTACTTAAACTTGTACCAATAGTAGCCATTGCACACTCTTTGTCATCGTATTGTACTGCCAATCCAACAGTTGAATTTCCCGATATAAAAATATTTGCAGATGGGTATGCGGTTACTGTTGGAGCAACTGTGTTAGCGCCTAATGATGTACCATTTCTGCTTATTGTTAAACCGCCAATAGCATTTGATGTTTTGTTACCAATAAACCAACCCCTACTATCTGTACTTGCGCCAGATGGAAATTGATTACTAAAACTTGATGCATTTGAATAAATTGCATTTCCAGTTCCATTTACTTTTAAATATAATAAAAATGCCCTTGTATTTGTTGCTACATTGTAAGCACCAATTGATACTTTAAAATTAGGAGCAACACCAACTGCGGTGTTAGAACGTGAATAAAAACTTAAATGGTTATTATTTACGGTTAAGACTGTGTTTGCATTTATCCCAGTATCTGCATTTGCATTTGTTCCATTTGGCAAAGCACCCGTAGCAGAATGTGTCCAACCTCCGTTGAAAGTTAAACTATACAACGATGTGTTTATAAAGTTTCTTGCGTGTTTTGCTGATGTCCCACCCACCATAGGATAGATAGCATTAAATTTAGTTGTTAAACTATTCGCAATAAGTCCTGCCTCAAAAGTATTAAGTGCATTTAAAATAGTTGTATCGGTTTCACCAGTTGCTGCTATCCACGCTGTTGTTAATGGTAGGTAGCCTTGTTTCTTACCCATTATAGGTGTTATGAATGATGGTAGTCCCATTATGCTACACCAACGCACCTCCACTTGCTTGTTACACTATTCCAAATAAATGCCACATCTAACCTTGCAGTTGTTACCGTTGTTGTAGGTAGAGCAATTGTTGAAGCTTCAAAACTTGCACCCCAAGTTATTGCCCTTGCCGCAGTTCCCGTAATCGCAATCCACAATGTTTGAGCATCGGTTGGTATGCCAGTTAAATTAGTTGACATATTAGTTATATCTACTAATTGCCCTGTTATGCTGAAAAAATCAACATTGTCAGTATTAATTGTTGGTGTTGCCGCACTTGCAACTGTTCCCGTTCTTGCAGTTATGCGCTTGTTTGTTAATATGTTTGTATCTGTTGTTCCTACAACTTGACTACCTACACCACTTAAATAACCTAATTCCGTTGGTGTTGCTCCATTTATATTTTGAGCAGTTGTAATGTTTCCATTGGCACGATTAATAGCTATTGGGTTATCTATATGAGCTCCTGCATCATTATATCTTCTTAATTGAAAATCACCCCCACTATTTGCCCCACTTTCTATGCCATCAACACGTAATGCCCATCGTTGAAGATCATCAGTTCTAAAAGACAAAATTCTACTAACTCCATTATCTGCATCAATTTTTACTCGTGTAGTTGTAGCCCCCCCATCAATATGCAATTTTTCAGCACCAGCGGCAACGCCTATTCCTATTGTGTCAGCAGTTAATGAATGAATTCCTAAATCTACATCGGCAGTTGCACCAGTATAAGGAACACCACCAGCGCCACCACCAATGTAGCTTACTGCCAATGTGCTTAAATTAGTTACTACTATCCTATCGTTTGGAATGTCAAAGTAACGATGAAAGTTAACGCTACCATCGGTAAAGATT
>Ga0208857_1000111_pt1 | contig 20667 bp, 16 predicted proteins | sample LakMenEpi05Nov12_FD_150674 | JGI IMG/M metagenome (GOLD analysis project Ga0208857, IMG submission 150674) | Freshwater microbial communities from Lake Mendota, WI - 05NOV2012 deep hole epilimnion (SPAdes) | ecosystem: Environmental > Aquatic > Freshwater > Lake > Epilimnion/Euphotic zone ... | reverse complement strand
GGTTTTATCTTGCTCACGAGTTAAAAATACCCTTAAACGAGCACCCATATTTTAATCACCTCACTAGATTTATTTTCCGTATTTACTTATCTTTACATAGTTTGGTTTCTTTGCGCCGACTTACTTACCTAAAGTAGAGTTATCAGAAAATAGGCTGAAAACCCCGGAATTGACACCTAAAAATCCAAAAAGTTTTTAGGTGTCCTTGATGATTAGCGGGCAAGATGCCCGCACTACCAAAAACTCGTCAAAATAAATTTGACAGACTAAGTAGGTGAACGGAAAAAACCGTAGACGCGGAGCGGCTTCTCGAAGAGTAATATGTAACGAAAAGTAAAGTTGCTCAAAACCTCTTATCTGTTTCCCGTTCCCCGTTCCCTGTTCCCTCTGAATTTGATTTTGCTTCCAAATTTTCCAGCCGGCTTTTCAATTCCTGATTTTGCTGTTTAATTTGATTAAGTTCCTCACGTAATTGCTTCAAGGTTTTGTCTGTGCCAATATTCTTTTGCACTTTACTCACTTCCTCTTCAGCATAGCGACGAACACGGCCATCTGCGGTTTGATTGGCTAAAGATTGCAAAATACCAATGGCTTTGGGAGTTTCCATTTGTCCCAAGGCTGTTAAAACCGCTACCTGAGTTAAAAAGAAAGTCTCTCTAGCAATTTCCGCTAATCGGTCTAAAATTCGTTCGATATTAGCGGGAGTTTGACCAGTGGAAATTTTGCCAACAGCGCGAATTGCACCGAGACGTAATGGTTGCGGTATCCCAGCTTTTGTGTATTCCAGTAATAAACTTAAAGCTGCTTCTGAGGATTTGAATTCAGCTAAACCAGCCACAGCCCCACTGCGGACAACTTCATTCCAACCAGCCCGTTCTTCTAAAACAGATTTGAGTAACTTGATTACCTTGTCTTCATGGGGTTTATCTTCCAAATGTGCCGCTGCTATAGCCGCAATAGTCCGACAAGCCGCAGCTTCTACATAGTAGCTGGCATCCCCATGTTGGACAACACTCTTTACAGCTTTATAGCTATCATGAGTTTTAATTCGCGCTAAAGAACTAATCACAGCCCGCCGCACAAAGGGACTAGGATCATCTAATCCAGCTACTAAACCATCAAAAGCTTGATCTAATTGAATTTCTGCCAATTCCTTAGCAACTTCGACCCGCACACCCCAAAAAGGCTCATTTTTCAAAGCTGAGGATAGGGCTAAAGTCGCTTCTAATCCGCCTTTTTTCGCTAAAGCTTCCGCAGCATAAATGCGAGAAATGGGATGAGGATCAAATTCTAATTGGGCTTTTAATTCGGAAATTGGAAATTCTAACTTGACTGTTTTTAAGTAATTATTGCCAACATCAAAGCTAATAAAATCAGGCTTTTGTGTTAGTGGAAAGTAAAAACTTTGTTCTTTTTCATGTACCCGAACTGTAAAAGTTGTGAGTTGGGGATTTTCTTTATATCCAAAACCAATGGGAATCCTGAGATTAAATAAATCCTTACTATCGGCTGTGGCTTGGGTTTGGGTGACTGTCACCTTCGCTAAATTTGCGTCACCATCCCAGGCATAAGCTACTTTAAAATCAGGATGACCACCACGATAGACATATTGATCAAACAGGAAAGCCAAATTTCGTCCTGTGGCTTTTTCAATTGCTCTTAATAAGTCTATCGTTTCGACAGTTTGGTGGGCGTTGTCTTGAACAAATGTTTGCACAGCTTGCCAAAATAATTCATCGCCCAATTCTGCCCGAATCATGTGATAAACACAAGATCCTTTTTCATAAATGTGGCGGTCATAAAGTTCAATTGCTTCGCGGTAAACATGAGTTACCATGGGTCTGCGGTAGCGACTGCTATCTTCACTTAAATAACTACACGCTTCCTTTAACCGATAATATGCGGCTTCTTGGTCGCCATATTCCCGTTGGGTCCACATTACCTCTGAATAGGAAGCCATACCTTCCTTAATCCAAGCATGGGACCAATGTTTAATTACCACCAAATCCCCAAACCATTGGTGTGCAAGTTCGTGGACAACTAAACTTTCGGTATTACGATTATCTAATATTGCTCGTTCGTCTAGTAAACATCGGTCACTTAATAGAGTTGTGGAAGTATTTTCCATGCCTCCAAAAATAAAGTCGTCTACGCAAACTTGAGCATATTTGGAGAAAGCGTAAGGATAACCATACTTTTCACTGAGAAATTCAATCATTTGGGGAGTTTTGCCCATGCTACGTTGAGCATCTGCTTCTCGTCCCTTTTCGACGTAGTAGGTAACGGGTTTATCATGCCACTCGTCCCGAATTTCCGCAAAATCACCAACGGCTAAGGTCATCAAGTAGGTAGGATGAACTTGTTGTTGTGACCAATGGTAGGTTTTGTATTTTGCCTCCTCTACGGTGTCAATTAGTTCACCGTTGGAGATAGCTACTAAGGGATTGGGAACACGAACGCGAATTTCTGAAGTTGATAATTGTCCAGGGTAGTCGAAACAGGGAAACCAGTAGCGAGAATCTTCGTCTTCTCCTTGTGTCCAGACTTGGGTCGGTTTGTGGGGGTAGTGTTTGTTTGGTTGAATAAAGTAAATGCCCCGTTGGGGTTTTTCGGCGGCGTAGGCGATCGCAATTAACAAGCGATGACCAATTTCAGTGGGTTGTGACAGGTAGATACCAAGTTTTTCGCCATCATATTCAAATTTTTGCTCAACTGCGTTTACTTGTACAGCGGTGATCTTCAGATTTACCGCATCCAAAGTCAATCTATCAATCCCATTCCGCACTGGTAATAGGCGAATACTACAAGTTCCGTAGCAACTTTGGTTAGGGATATCCAAACTCAGATCCAGAAAAATATGTTCTACCTGTCCAGGTCGGTCAGGGTTATAGTGTGGTTTTGCCCCTGGTAACTCAAAACGTTTGTGTCCGGTTTTTTCGGTATCAAAATAAAACTGCAACATTTATTATTTCTAGCCTTCTAATTCTAAAAGATTTAACGGGATGTAAATCATACAAGTAAAGAAGTGTAGCGTAGTATGACATTTTTTGATCAGCAAACTCTTCCCTACCTTGATTCAAGAGAATCTTGATCCGTGATCATTTGTTATTGAGTACAAATACTACTAATTTTCCATATAGATTAGTTTTAGAATAACTTGGAGATGAGAAGTTGACTATTGTTTTCACAGGAATAAGATATCATTTGCGGATTCAGCCTTGACCATAATGGAGTGTTATTTAGACCCAATTACAACTTTTTGGTGAGCATAAACCGTTAATTATATCAGTAATTACCGTAAAATTAGCGGAAATTAGGGATAAAAAAAGGATTTAAACATCAAAATCTATGATAATTAATTATGTTTTTTCACCACTTGATTGTAAACTGTCTCTAACCGCGAGGTGTTTTCACCCTTTTATACTCAATATGCGATATTTACTGATGTCAACTTAGTTGACAAAATCTCCAAAATATACTTGTTTTTCATGGGTTCTCAATTAGATAAAATCCTCTGTCTACCAATGATCATTGCGTAGATTCTGCAATAAAATTTACAACAACAAGGAGCATTTATCAATGTCTGAAAAGAAATCATCATTTTTAATCCCTGTAATCGGTACTGCTGTAATTATAGCAGGAGGCATAGCAGCTTATATGTATCTAAAGGGTGGTGGTGATAGTTCTAGTCCTTTAGGTAGTGCTAAATTAGTACCTGCAACTGCTCTAATGGCAACTTATATCGACACTAATCCTGAATCCTGGCATAAGTTACAGCAGTTTGGTACACCGGAAGCGCAGAAATTACTGGCCAAAGAATTCCAGAGTTTCAACCAACAAATGTTGAATGATCATAAAATTTCTTACGAAGCAGATATCAAACCTTGGGTTGGTGGGGTGATGATTGCGGTACTACCACCAGATGCAAAAAAAGTATCCGAGAATAACTTTCGCGTCTCCGAAGCCCCAAATTATTTGTTAGTGGTAGGGATTAAAGATAAAATAGCTGCTTTGAAATTTGCCAATAAGTTGAAAGACCAAAAAAACGTCAAAATTCAGGAATCGGACTACAAAGGTCAAAAAATTATCGAATCTACTGGTCAAGGTCAACCGACTTATGTAACAGTTGTGAATAATGACCATTTGCTGTTTACATCCAATAAACAATCTGTAGAAAAAGCGATTGATACCTATAAAGGTGAACCTTCTTTTGCAAGTAAAGAAGGGGCAAATGATATTCTTAGCAAAGGTGTGGATGTTAAAAACAGTTTAGCGCAAATTTATGTTCCTGATTATGCCAATATGGTACAACAATTAACTGCTTTCAATCCTCAATCTAAACAATTACCTCCACAAACCCTCGCGCAAATTAAGCAAGTCAAATCACTGACAGCAGGTGTGGGCATAGATGATGGCGGATTAAGATTAAAAGCAATTGTGAATTTAGACCCCCAACTGAATAAATTTGAATATCAAACTACTCCCGCCAAAATTGTGGGACAATTCCCCAGTGAAACTTTGGCTTTAGCTAGTGGACAAGGTATTAGTAAAAGTTGGCAAACTTTTGTGGAACAATCTAAAGATTATCCAGAATTAAATCAAGGACTACAACAAGCGCGGACTCAATTAAAAGTCCTCCAAATTGATTTAGATAAAGATATTTTTGGCTGGATGAATGGAGAATTTGGTTTAGGTGCAATTCAATCTAATCAAGGTTTATTAGCTAATACCGGTTTTGGAGGTGCGCTAGTATTAGATACGAGCGATCGCAAAACTGCTGAAGCCACTTTCACTAAACTCGATAATTTTGCCAAACAGCAACGGCTGAATGTCGCTCAAAGAACCATTGGCGGTAAAAATGTCACAGAATGGCAAATCCCCCAACAAGGCGCTCTAGTGGCACATGGTTGGCTTAATGACAATACAGCATTTCTGGCTATTGGTGGACCCGTTGCGGAAATACTGGCAGATCGCAAAGGTGCAGCACTTGATCAAAGTGATACTTTTAAAACTGTTACAGGTTCTTTACAAAAACCCAATGGTGGTTATTTCTATTTAGATATGGAAAAAACCAAAACCATAATTGAGCGTTTATCCGCTCAAAGTCAACCTTTACCTGCGGACGCTACTGCTATTCTCGATTCTCTTCGTGGTATTGGTGTGACTGTTAATAGTCCTAGTAAATCTCTGACTCAAATGGAGATGTTGTTATCTCTTAAATCTGGTAAAGGGAAATAATATTCTTTTTTGAATTTTTTTCACGCAGAGGCGCACAAGGCGCGGAGAGTAGTTTGTACGGTGCGTCAGACCCGATAATTTTGTAAAAAACAGATATCTTCTCTCTGACGCACCTTATTCACTGGAATCAGATTTCTAGTCAAAATAGACTTTACGATTCCTTAGACATAATTCTCACAAATACATATAATATATGTATGCAAGTTGAATGGAATCCTGAAAAAGCTAAAAGCAATTTACAAAAACACGGAGTCAGTTTTTCTGATGCTGAGGCCGTCTTGTTCGATCCTTATGCACTTTCTTTTGAAGATCAATCAGCACAAGGTGAACAACGATTTATTATTATGGGGATGGATCACCTTTGGCGGTTGCTAGTAGTAGTCTATACCTATCGAGGTGATAACATTCGCTTAATTTCTGCCCGTCCTGCTACTCCTAAGGAGAGACGTGAATATGAAACCGGAATATGATTTTGATCAGGCTAAACGGGGTGCGATTATCCCACAACAAGGTAAAACTCGTATTACCATCTATATTGATGATGATATTTTGGAAGCGTTTAGACAAAGAGGAGACGCTGAAGGGAAAGGTTATCAAACAATGATGAACCAAGCGTTACGAGAATATCTTGATCAAGCCAAACCCCCCTTAGATGAAGATACACTACGCCGAGTCTTTCAAGAAGAACTGCGGGCTGTAACTGTTGTTAGTTAAGTTTATGATTAATTGAACGCGGATAAACGCAGATAAACGCAGATCTTTATGATTCTGTACAGTTTCATATAAAATTGTGATTATTCCATGACGGCTAATACAGATTTTGGTAAGAGTTTTTCTTTAAACCAAATAATTTTTGCAGGAACGTTATCTAGTTTGACTCCGGCTTTTTCTAGGTTCAATCTTTCGGAAATTGCTAAGATCAAATTATCACAATTTGCCTTTCTTACTTGAGCAAATTTCTTTTGTAAATATTCTGGTCGCCAATAACCGACAATTTCTAAGATAAACACCCGTCCGTCTGGATGAACTAGCCGAAAATCGGGAATCATCACACTACCAGGAATGGGAATTAAATCTACTTCTCGTTCTAAGATCCAACCACTTTTTAAGGCATCCCATTTACTCGCAAAGGATTCTTCTAACATACTATCATAGGGTTTACCTGGGGGATAATGGGATACTAATCCACATTCTGAATTGAGGGTGAATCGTCCGGTTTTCCATTCGTTTGTATAAGAATCACGGGTTTTTAAGGTTGCTGATAAACTCCATTTGGTGACATGAAGTAAAGCCGGAATTAGTTTGGCTATGGCTAAACCGTAGCGGGTACTGGGAGTAAATAAACTGGTAGGACCATCTACACTAATTGTAAAACCATGATCAGCATCACCTTCAATATAAGCCATTAGTTGAAATAGTTTTAAATAACGAAATAAGAGTTTATATTCTCCGGGAACATTGCGATGTGCATTTAATACTAATTGACTAGCTTTATAAAAAACTCCTTGGACTTGAGATAAATTATAACGATGTAAAACTTCTTCTGGTTTAGGTGCATCAAAAGCAGTTAAAATTTTATTTTCTGATAAATCAGCATAAATTCCATTTTTTATTTGAGCAGGTAAAACTTCTTGGTTGAGTTCTTGACTTAAATCATCAGCAATTTTATTTAAAATAATATCAGTTGATTCTCGACTAGCAACGGATTTTGCTGCTAATGCAAATACTTTTGCTCTTAACATGGGAGGTTCGAGGGGACTAACTACTTCAAATGTACAAAAACCACTTTTGAGAATATAAGCTAAACCTCGTTTCATGCGATAATCTGTGGTATCTCCTTCAAAGTCTGCTAATTGACGTTCTAATAATCCTTGAGTTTTTCCGACTGCTTCCTGAAAAAAGCTAATTAATTCAGTTGCTAGATTCAAATGTTTTTGATCAAGTTTCAGTCTTTTTGGGATAATTTCTTCGCCGTTTTGGCGGTGTATCAGTAGGTCTGTTGGTAACATCTTTCTTTTCGGTTGAATAATTAATTTCTAACTGTTCTGCTGCTTTTAAATCGCTTTTCTTTTCACTACTATAAACAACTTGTAAATTTGCTCTTTGCGGTTTTTCTTCCTGACTATTATTTTCTCCTCTGCGTCTGGCTGAAGTTCCTTCTTCGCTGGTATCTTCGGCTATGACTTCATATAAAATTGCCTGTTTATTTTCTATATTACCTTTGCGTAAAATTCTCCCTAAACGTTGAATATATTCCCTGGTTGAACCTGTTCCTGATAAAATAATGGCAATACTAGCTGCGGGGACATCTACACCTTCATTTAAGACATTAGAAGCAACTAAAGTATTATATTCACCTGATTTAAATTTAGTTAGGATTTCATGTCTTTCTTTAACTGGTGTTTGATGAGTAATCGCGGGAATTAATAAGTCTTGAGAAATGCGGTAAACTGTGGCATTGTCAGCGGTAAAAATTAAAATTCTTTCGGGATAATGGGTGGCTAATAAGTCTACAAGTACCCGGATTTTACCATCTGTGCCTAAAGCGATTTCTTTGGCTTGACGATGTGATAACATTGCCCTACGTCCAGGTTGAGAACGCGCACTCATTTGCACAAACATTTGCCAACCTTGGAGACTTCCTAAAGATATTTTTGATTGCTTTAAAAAATCATTGCGAGTTTGAATTAACTGATTATATTTTTCTCGTTCTAATTGGGATAATTTAACCTTAATTTGCACAATTTCATGAGCAGCTAAAGCTTTTCCTGCTAAATCTTCAGCGCATTTGCGATAAACTTCTTTACCAATGAGGATATCTAAATCAACGTGTTTACCATCTGTGCGTTCTGGGGTTGCGGAAAGTCCTAACCGATAGGGAGCGATCGCATATTCCGCAATAACTCTGTTAAAATCTGTAGGTAAATGGTGACATTCATCAAAAATTATCAAGGCATATTTATTACCCAAACTTTCTGCGTGAATAGCCGCACTATCATAGGTAGCAACTAAAATTGCGGTTCTATCCCGTGAACCACCCCCCAGTAAACCTACTTCCCCGTCAGGAAAAGCCGCTACTAAGTGAGCATACCACTGGTGCATTAAGTCCAAGGTGGGGACGACAATTAACGTGGTGCGCGGTGTGGCTTGCATCGCCATTTGGGCTAAATAGGTCTTACCCGCTGCTGTCGGTAGCACAACTACCCCCTGTCGTCCTGCGAGTTTCCAAGCCGCTAATGCCTCATTTTGGTGAGGATAGGGAGTCATTTCTAAACTGGCAACCAACTCTAAGGGATAAAAAGCCTTAGCTTGATCAATAAAATCTGTGGCTTCTGCTTGGAGGGCTTCAACTAAGGAACGGTATCTAATTGCCGGAATACGGAATTTTTCAATTCTATCATCCCAAATTGCATAATCTATCCAAGTTTTACTTCGTGGTGGTGGGTGTAAAATTAACGTACCACGATCAAAAGTTAAAGTCGGGTGACGAGCCATTTATTTTCTCTCAATCCAGTTACACTGATGTAACTACTCATAACGCAAAATGGGGATTGAGAGACTGCACAGAATAATAATCATCCATATTTATCTGCGTTTATCTGCGTTTATCTGCGGTCAATTATTCTTGATATTGTATTCTATGCAGCTTCATATTAATTTGGTTTTAGATGTTCTTAATGCCAAGCGCGATCATACTGCTTGGGGACTGATACAGGTTGGCGTAGTTGCTTTGCAGCCCGCCTTGCCCAGTAAGGATCACGTAACATTTCTCGACCGATTAACACCATGTCTGCTTGTCCAGTGCGAAGGATCTGATCGGCTTGTGCCGGTTCTGTAATCATGCCCACTGCTCCGGTAGCGATTTTAGCTTCGCGGCGAAGGCGATCGCTAAAGGCAGTTTGATAACCAGCACCAACGACAAATTTCTCTCCAGGTACAATTCCCCCTGATGAGCAATCTATTAAATCAACGCCCAGGGATTTTAAAATATGACAGAGGGCAATACTTTGCTCAATATCCCAACCATCACTAATCCAATCAATGGCAGAAATCCGCACCCACAGCGGCATCTGATCTGGTAAAATGTTTCGCACGGCTTGAACTACTTCACATAAGAACCGAATCCGATTTTCAAAACTGCCACCGTATTCATCTGTCCGCTGATTGCTCAGTGGAGACATAAATTCATGCAACAAGTAACCATGAGCCGCGTGAATTTCAATTAAGTTAAATCCGGCTGCTAGGGAACGTTGAGCCGCATTTACAAATGATGCAATCAGTTCTTTAATATCTTCAATACTCAATGCTTTGGGAGCAGGACTTTCTAACCTAAAGGGAATAGCACTGGGAGCGATTGGAGTCCATCCTCCTTCAGATTCAGAAAGCTCTCCTCCTCCATCCCAAGGTGCTGTGGTACTAGCTTTTCGACCAGCATGAGCAAGCTGAATCCCCGCTACAGCCCCATGATGATGTAGTGACTCGACAATTTTTGCCAGCATTTCAATGTGGGCATCTTGCCAAATTCCCAAATCTTGCGGTGTAATTCGTCCTTGTGGCTCAATTGCCGCTGCTTCCGTCATAATCAGTCCTGCACCGCCCACAGCACGACTGACAAGGTGAACGAGATGCCAGTTATTTGCAAAGCCATTTTCGCTGGAATACTGGCACATGGGTGACACCGCAATGCGATTGGGAAAGTTAACACTGCGTTGATTTAATGGCTCAAATAAATGCGGCATAATTGAATGTCCTGCGGATACCTGTAAAAGATTATTATAGAGAAATTTGCCTATGATTTGTGGGGTGATACGGTGAATACAGCTAGTAGAATGGAATCCCACGGTATTCCAGATAATATCCAGATTTGTGAAGCTACATATGAGTTGTTGAAAGATAAATATTTGCTGGAAAAACGGGGTTTAATTAAAATTAAAGGCAAAGGGGAAATGATGACTTATTTATTACATGACAAGAAGATATAATCCAGCAGGAGTCAGGAGTAAAAGTTTTTGTGCCTCTAATACTGACAATAGAAGTATTTTTACAGTATATTTGTTATTGAGGATGTTACTAACAACGTTACCACAGGTGAAAGGTTGATTCGATGGTGAATTTAGACTCCAGCACTATTAATGAATTAGTGGAAATACTCAGACCGTTTTTAGAATCTGAGAGAGAACGTCAATCTTTCTTAATAGCTGGGTTAGGTACTGGCACACCTGTTTTGCAACATATTGATTGGGGTGGTTCTGTGGCGACTTTTGCACCACAGATGCTGCGTAAATTAGCAGATTATGGTGAAAAACAAGCACTTTGTCAGGTTTTGGAATATGCGCGATCGCAAGTAGGAATAGATAAACAGCAACGTATAGACAAAATTCTGGCTTCAATTTCATCAAATAAACATCAAGATGAGTTTCAGGACTTGGGAAAATTAGAAAATCCTCAAAGTAGTTCGCGTCAAACAAAAACAATTTTATTCCTGGCATCTAGTCCTACAGATGAAGATAGATTAAGCCTAGATAAAGAGGTACGAGAAATTGAAGAGGGTTTGCGAAGATCGCAACAGCGAGAAAAGTTTACTTTGCAGCAACGCAGCGCAGTTCGTCCTGATGATTTACGTCGTGCCTTGTTGGATTTTACCCCACAGATTGTTCATTTTTCTGGACATGGTTCGGGTAAACATGGATTAGTTTTAGAAAATGATTTAGGAGAAGCACAACTTGTTTCAACTGAGGCTTTAGCCAATTTATTCAAACGATTTGCCAAGCGAGGACTTGAGTGTGTTGTTCTCAATGCTTGCTATTCGGAAATTCAAGCAGATGAGATAGTTAAACATATTGATTATGTAGTGGGGATGAATAATCCCATTGGAGACGATGCAGCTATTAAGTTTGCAGTTGGTTTTTATGATGAATTAGGGGCGGGTTGGTCTTATGAAGATGCTTATGATGGTGGCTGTGATGCGATCGCACTCCAAGGAATCCCAGAAGAACATACCCCAATATTAAAAAAAAAGTCCAATTAACGGTAGCAAATCCGGTTGATGAATTAGTGCAGAAAGTGCGATCGCATTTTCATGAAAATATCCAAAGATTACACGGTACAATGCCACTTTTGGGGGTTAGCCATTCGGTAGATTTGGGTGATTTGTTTGTGGATGTTAATATCCTAGAGGCAATAAATAGCGATCGCAGATTAGAACTAGATGATCTGTGGCAAGATTTTACAGATGGTGTTAAAAACTATTCTAGTTATCGTAGTTTCGACCGAATTGCTTTAGGAAATCCGCAACAGCGAGTATCTGGGTTAGAAGTGGTGGATAAAAATAGCAATTTAATGGTGTTGGGAAAACCAGGTTCAGGAAAAACAACTTATCTACAGCGTATTGTCACCGAATGCAATCAGGGTAATTTGCAACCGCATCGAGTTCCAGTATTAATTAAAATGCGGGAATTTGTGGATGATGGTTGTGAATTTGAATATAATTTAAAACCTTATTTAACTCAACAATGGCGACTTGATAAAACTGAAACAGAATTAATTTTAAATCACGGTAAAGCCTTAATTTTATTAGATGGTTTAGATGAAGTTTCGGGAACAGATGGACGGGAGATATCAAAAAAAATTCAACAATTTGCTCGTAATTACCCGCAAAATCAATTAATAGTAACTTGTCGCACAAACAGAATAGAGGATCATTTCAACTGGAAATCACTTCGTTTTGATTTTATAGAAGTTGCAGATTTTGATAAACAACAAATAAACGTATTTGTAGAACACTATTTTAATACTGTTAATCCTAATAAACAAGAACGACATAAAAAGGCAAAAGAATTTTTAGAAAATTTCTATTTAGAAGAGAATAAAAATATTCGAGAATTAGCGATTACACCAATTTTATTAAATTTAACCTGTGCTGTATTTCATCAACGGGGTAAGTTCCACTCAAAGCGTTCAACATTATATGAAGAAGGATTAGAGTTACTGTTGAAGAAGTGGGACGATTCAAAAGGAATTGAGCGCGATGAAATATATAAAGTTTTGTTGCCTGAACAGAAACAAGAACTTTTGAGTTATTTAGCGGTAAAGAAGTTTGAACAAGACAAGTATGTGCTGTTTGAACAGGAGGAAATAGAGGGATATATTGCCGACTTTTTACATATTACACGACGGGATAGTGGCGTGGTTTTAAAGGCAATTGAAGCGCAGCATGGGTTATTGATTAAACGAGCGCAGAAGGTTTGGTCATTTTCTCATTTAACTTTTCAAGAATACTTCGTAGCGAAGTGGTTTTGTCAAAAGAAGGATTTTAAGAGGCTAGTTATTCACATTAATAAAAAATATTGGCGAGAAATATTTTTGATGTTATGTGAAACCTGTCATAACGTAACTGATTTTCTGAATTTGATCAAGGAAAATAGCGATAAAATTTTAACTAATGATAGTATATTGCAACAATTTTTATTGCAGATAAGCCTAAAATATCCTCGTAGTCCAGTACCTTATAATCCACTAATTTTACGATCTTTTTACTTAACTCTTCTATTCGATCCTGATAATAGAGAACTTAGTGAAGCACTAGGTGTCCATATTGATTTTCAATGGGATAGTGGAGAAGATAGTATTATTGATGACTTTATTCGAGAATTTAATATTGAACGCTTACTCAATCTTGCATTAGGTAATACATTAGCAAATACCATAATAGGTTCAAGCTATATTACATTCTATACTATAATTAAAAATGTATATGAGCTTATTTGTGAGCTAGAATTATTGGACTGGTCTCAGTTAAAAGATTCTATGGTAAAAATTTTAGATAATATCAATCCAATTATAAAAACTTGCACATCCCATACACCAGGTTCAAATACTCCAGAAGATAAATGGTGGACATCTAATAGAATAAATTTTTCTGTAACGCTAAGAAATATTATGTATAGGAATAATATAATTACTCACGGTTGGCAATTTAATGACGAACAACAAGAAAAGCTAGAAAAATATCACTACGCAAGTAGTTTACTAGTACATTGCCTAAAAAGTGCTAATGTTACCTCAGAATTCAAGAAGGAAATTGAAGAAGCTATGTTAGTACCTATCAATGAAATTGAAAAATGTAAACTTGAAATAATATGGAACAATTTGCAAGTTAGCAAAACGCAAAGCAGAAAATCAAAATATCCTGATTTTCCTGTCTCCTTGCTTTTAACTTCTGACTCCTGAATTTTTTTAAAGACTATTCATTATCTATATTATTTGGCAAAAACTCATGAATCAAAACTTGCAAATCAACTCCACGAATTTGAGCTAATTGAATCAATGCTTCTGCACGTTCAGCATCTTGTTTTTCAATCAGTTCAACATAAATTAATAACTCTTGATGCTCTATTTCTGTAATGTCTCCAATCTCATTTTGTTGACGCAAATAATTCAATCTATCTTGTTGTTCAGCATACAAACGCCGTTGAATAATTTGAATTAAATCAGTTTCTCTAGTTTTATATGTCTTTGTTTCTGATACCTGTAAAGCTTGATGAGAAAGAGATTCTAAAAATTCAACAGCCTTTATTAAAGATTCTCCCGGTAATTGTTCCAGGAGTGCAATTGCCCTTTGACGAATTTCTGTAGGTGCAGTCATACTCAATCTGACCTCATTTATATATAGCTTAGATGATAAATCTTGCTCTAAACTGAAACTTATTACCTAATTTCAATAGAATACAATACCCATGACCGTACAAACATCACAAATAGACTTCCAACGCCTTACCTATAATAATCCAAAATTTACCAGATTTTGTCAATGTGAGCGATCGCTGTTGTAATTGAGATGCCAAATTGTGATTATTTTAGATTCTATCATTCAGTCATCAAACTTATGTTTATGGGAATTTAATCACAGTCAATTCCCAATCTCTCAACCTGCAACAGCTACAATGAGAATTGTTGTGATGTTCTCTATTAGCTAAAGTGTCAGACTCTTTACCATTACGCGAGCATTATCTCGCTTTAATTAACGATATTATCGAAACCACTCTCAAGGGTAAAATTAGCTCTGTAGAGCAGGTTTATCAAATGTTGCTCAAAGGTATCACTTCCGGGACTGGGGAGGTGTTTGAGTTAGTTTTGAGCGATCGCCTGAATACGATACAATCTCAGGTAGACTCGGAAACCGATGAACTGAAAAAAGCCAAAGCCACCCGGAGTTTACGCGCGGCTAAAACTATCCAAACTCAATGGCAACGGTGGCAAGAACAAAATAAAGCCACTGAAGCGATATCTCTATCTATGCGGGAAATTACCACAGCCACCGCAGATGAGCGATTAACGGCTTTGCTACGAGCTACTGATCCTAATCAGAAGTATCCCTTAAATTTGTCTCAACTTCAACAGTTAGCCAAATCTTTACAACAATTTGCCGGTGCTAATCAAGATTTTCAGCAAATTGCTGACGGGATTAATCGTGGTATCGCTTCTTGGCAAAGAATCCAAGCAAATTTACTGAATTGGATGTATGAACGCAAAAATTCATTAGGATTTGGAGGTGTACCTGGAGAAAATAGTCCTTGGGCAAGTTGGGCTAAAGTAGTTAATAGTGAAGTTCCCCAAGCATTTTTTCAGATTCTAGCCAAAGAACAATCGGCTTTGGAATTTGCTCAACAACAACAGCAAATTAGTTTGAGTAATTGGGTAGAATTAACAATAGTTTTACAGTTTTTGCAAAGGGGTTTAATTGCTTGGTTTGATGAACAAGCTTATGATATTCAAGCAGGGCCTAAATTATCTATTTCCACATTTTTAACCTTTGCCGTAATTTGGAGTCAATTAGCCAGCGGTTTTCAAAATCAAGCAGCAATATATAGTAATGGTGCATCCCAAATCATGCTGCAAATTTTGCGAACCTTTGCCCAACGTCCTTACTTTCCCCTTTACGGTGGGATTTTTGCCTCATTTTCTGGTAGTTATTTGCGGGATGCTTTAGATTATTTAGATGCCCCTTTACGTTCTGCCGAAGGTACTCAAGAAAAAGCCCGGATTTTGACATTATTGGGGTATTCCCAGCGCGGTTTAGGCAGATATGATCGCTCCCTTGATTTTCATCAACAAGCCGTAGAAATAGCCAGAAATGCCGGAGATAAAATCTGTGAAATCGCCAATCTTAACCATCTGAGTCGGACTTATGTGCAACAACAAAATTATGGTGAAGCCATTAATTATAGTCAACGGGCATTAATTTTTAGTAGACAAACCGGGGACAAAACTGGAGAAGCTAACGCTTTAGTAAATCTAGGTTATAGCGAAGTCATGCAAGCCAAGCAAACAGAAATTAGTGAACCAGAAGTTTATGAATTTGCAATTAACTATCTGGAACAAGGATTAAAACTAGCAGAAAAATTAAATGATTTACAAAGTCAAGCTTTATGTTTTAGTAGTTTAGGAATTGCTTATTTAGTTACCGCACAATATCCAACAGCAATTAAATATTTAGAAAATGCCTTTAAAACCGCCCAAATTTCCGGAGATTTGTATTTACAGGGCAGAAATTTAGCATATTTAGCTGAAGCTAATTATCAGATTGCTAATTATGAAAAAGCCAGTTATACTGGTAGTCTGGGAATGTATCTTTTAGAACAAATTGCTTCTGATGAATGGCGACAACCTGCTGGTTTATTGACTATTATTAGGGGACAAATTGGTACAGACAAATTCCAATTATTACTCCAACAAAATCGCCCCAAAATGATCGCCGTTATTGGTGTTGATGGTTATGATTATATTCCTAACTTGTTAGTGAAATATCAAGAAGATATGTAATTGAAAATAAATCAATTTAAAATTTTAATTTTCTTGGTGTTAAGAAAATTGTAGGTTGGGTAGAACGAAGTGAAACCCAACAAATTCACGGAAATGTTGGGTTTCCTTACGTCAACCCAACCTACAATTCTCTAAATCTAATAATACCTTAGCTACATCTTCAGCAATTTCTATAGCTTCTTGTACTGTTCTTCCTTCTGTAACTAAACCCTGTAAATCCTCACTTGTAGCCACAAAATATTCTTGCCCATCTTCAATAAATCTTTCAATTTTGAGTCTAATTAGCGTTTGCATTTACTTAACCTTTTTACTCAAAAACAGCGTTAATGATTTTTCAACAGATTAAGAATAACTACTTAAATTTATGATTGTCAGCAATAGCATATTCAAATTACACAACTCGGACAGGCAAGATGCCCGTCCCACAATGGTTTTATTTAAATATGGTCTGTAAATTAGAGATTTTTTAACTGATTACTCCATTGCTTCATTCACAGGGAATCTATCAATTAACTGCATCGCCCGTTGAGCATTCCGCCGCAACATATCTGGTAAATTAGGAACATGAGGAATCTGAGATAATAAATCCAGAGTGCGGCGTAAAATTCGCACTACGTCTCCTTCATCTAAAGTGGTTTTTTCACATAATACTTTCCACTCTACCCCTAATGCCCACTGTTCCACCAAAGAGATTAAGCTGATAAAACGAGTTTCCAAACCCACCGGTAAGGCTACCCCATGACGATACTGCACCTTTAATACAGAACGACGAATGGGTTGCAATGTTAACCAAGCTGCGTCCGCTTCTGGAGATAGATTAAAGTCAACTTTTGTATCTGGACGGGGGCTTTCAGTCACCAAAGCGGCTATTACTGCTGCTAAGTTATGGGGACCAATATTATCTAACTCTCCACTGGACAGAACTAAACCTAACCATAATTCATTTTCACCGCGAATAGCCGCAGCAATTTGTCCTAATTTTGTGGGGACTAAATTATCTAAACATTCAAAGGATTGCAAGATTTCAATTAAACAGAGAAACTCTTCCCAATATCGTTGGGATTGTAATGATACTTGCTCTTGTAAATGTTCAAGTTCTGCTTCTAGTTCCACACAACGCGCTCTATTTTTAAATATTTTGGCAATATTCCCCGATTTATAAATGGGATGGGTTTCTAACTGTTCTTGAACCGCAGTTAAGCGACTGAGTTGTTCCCGTACTTCTGTAGGTAGATGATTAAATTCTTCAGGATTGGGTATACTCTGAGCGATCGCTATCGTGCTTTCATCACCACGAATTGATTGTCCTCGTTTCAAGCTCAATTCTGAAGGTGGTATTAGCTCCGCTGGAACTTCTACCCGTGGTATTTCCGCATACATATCTAATATGTCTGCTGAAGTTGCTACATACCAACGGTTATTTTGCCCCAAGCAAACAAAGTAAGATGTTTCACCAACACTCACGGCTTTGTCAACCAACACTACTGTTATCGGTAGGGGTGACATGGCGTTTCTGTCGTTGAGACTCAACATAGTTCCAGATATGGCAAAATCTAGCATCATTGCCAGTTGTGCCTGTCTATCTTCCTGTGCTTGTTCTTGTAAGGTTTTGAAGATTTGCCGTTCTACTTTCAGCCGTTGACGCAATTTTTCATATTGCATCAATTCATTTTCATCAATAGCTGCCAATTGTGACTGAATTTGCGATAATTCGCCTTGAACTTGCGCCAGTTCTTCAAAATCTGGTTGCAAATGCAAGTTGGACATATATTGTCCAAAACTTCGTTCTATCAGTTCTCTGGCTTTTTCTATGGTGTGAGTTTGCAGCAGGTTCAATACCATGCCGTAACTGGGTGTAAACTGACTAACTAAGGGATCAGCCTTAGATGTAGCTAAATAAGACGCTTCTTTAGCTCCTTCAAAAGGAGTTTGTAATGTCACTACATAGCCTTGGAGATCCATACCCCGACGACCAGCGCGACCTGCCATTTGCAGAAATTCCGAAGCATTGAGTAAGCGGTGTCCATTATCAGTCCGTTTAGACAAAGTAGAAATTACTGTTGTCCGGGCGGGCATATTAATTCCCGCTGCTAAGGTTTCCGTAGCGAATACAACTTTAATTAATCCCTGTTGAAACAGTTCTTCGACAAATCCTTTCCAGGCTGGTAAAATCCCGGCATGATGGGCAGCTATGCCTCGATACAGTGGGGCAACTTGTCCAGCCCTGCCAGCATCAGGGTTTTTGCGTAAAAATTCATCAATTTGTTGGCGCAGGATTTGGGACTCATCATTATTAACTAACCATAAATCACCAACTTCTTCGACAGCTTTATCACAGCCCCGACGACTGAAAATAAAGTAAATCGCAGGGAGCATATCCCGTTCTTGCAGTTGGCTGAGGGTATAAATAATACCGGGCGGTTCTGGTCTACCAGCTTTGCCTTTTTCCCAATATCCTTTTTTAGCCTTTTTGACTAAGCGGGGATTAATTTTGGTATTGGTTTCATTTAATAACGGAAATAATCCTTTGGGATTACAAAAGTTAAATTCTAGGGGAACGGGGCGAAAATCGGAGTAAATCAGGTCTGTTGGCCCATGAACATGATTTAACCAACTGGTAAGTTGATCACTGTTGGCAACGGTAGCGGAAAGGGCTACAAGTTGGACGCTGCGGGGACAGTAGATGATGGATTCTTCCCACACTGTACCCCGTTGGCGATCGTTCATGTAGTGGCACTCATCTAGCACTACAGCCTCAACATCTGTCAAGGAGATCCCGATTTGACCTATGGGTGTACCATAGAGCATATTGCGGAAAATTTCTGTGGTCATGACTAAAATTGGTGCATCCCTGTGAATGGAAGCGTCTCCGGTGAGGAGTCCAACTTGATCAAAGCCAAATTTTTCGCGGAAGTCTCGAAGTTTTTGATTAGATAATGCCTTTAAGGGAGTGGTGTAAAATACCCGTTTCCCGCGAGATAAGGCACGATAGATAGCATATTCCCCGATGAGGGTCTTTCCTGAGCCTGTGGGCGCACAGACGACTACTGAACGGTCAGCATTGAGGGAAGCGATCGCTTCTTTCTGGAATTGATCTAATTCAAAGGGGAATATTGACTCAATGTCAATTTCATTAGCGAAGGCAGAATAATTCACTCAATCATAATTTACAAGCAGACTATCCACTATCATAACGTGATTAGTGGTTTCCTACGTTGACATGAAAAGCCCAAGTTGTGAAGGTATTACTGAGCTTTTTTTCATCATTTTACTATTTCAGCAATTTTGCGGAGAACTTGACAGGCAATTACACTGACTACTTCCGCCAAGAAGTTTGTTGCAAAATTTGATCTATTTCTTGAGGAAAAGGACAATCATCAGGAAAAGAAAAAGATTGATAATCAGAGTTCTCTCGCAGAGTCGTTAATGCGCTGATATAACATTCTATAAATATTTCATCCCAATACGGTCTTAAGCTGGGAGAGTCTTCCAATAAGCCTTTCAATTCTCGCTGACTACGCTTAATTGTTTCTGTCCAACCACGATAGTCTTGAACATAGTCTGAATAACAAAGTTTAAGACAATGTTCTAGCATTGTGATGAGCCGATTTCGCAATTCTCGCTTTTGACTCCTTCCCAAACTTTCAATCTCCTCAATTAAGTCTTCCCAGTCAACACTATGATAATTTTGCTCTTTCAATAGATTAATTGTCTCTTCAATCCAGAGGGCGTAATCTGTTTGGGTTAGCATAGTATTTTTCCTCTTTCCCTAATTTTACACTTTTTTATCATTTTACTATTTCGGCAATTTTGCACAAAACTCGACAGGCAGATTCTAATTCGCTTTGGGTAGACAATGGGGCAAATACTCGTGATATGGCATAGTGTTTATTTTCTAGTTTGACAAACACAATATCGTCACCATTGGTTAACATTCCAAAGTTAGGTAGATTAGTGTTGGGACTAGCCATTAAGTAAGCCAGGGTTTGTGGCAATGCTGACCACACTGATAACATGGTTTTTTTTGATTCTAAAACAATTATCCATAAGCGGTCTTGTAATACCAGTAAATCTATTCGACCCAGGAGGGTTTCTTCGCTATCAGCTATTGTTATTTGCACAGATTCTTCTGCTTTGATGCGAAAAGGTGGATCATATAAACCTGCAACGGTAAGTAATGGAGAAACGAGTAATAGCATTACTGTACTTTCTAATAAATGCCCACCTGAACGGTGATAAAGATAACGTTTCCAGAGAATTTCTAGGTTGGTGTGGTCATTGGGATTAATTTCAGGTAATTGATCATGCCATTCTGTAAAAAAATCCTCTGATTCACTGCGACTCAAGCCAAATCGTTTTTCTGCTTCAGCGATGGTGGTGATAGTTTCAGTAACGGCTAGTGTTTGCATAGTGGATTTTTGTCTCAGTAGTTGCATCTACGATAAAATAATTTCACCGACCTGATTTTATCTAAAACTCTATTGTCAGTAACCCAGCCCTAAAGGGACTGGGCTTGCAAGAGTAATCAAGCAAGCCGTACTGACCAGACCACCCTGAGTTTACTCTCATGGTAGCCGTTATTTGAGTCACGACACCCTGGAATGCGTA
>Ga0208857_1000106_pt1 | contig 21290 bp, 19 predicted proteins | sample LakMenEpi05Nov12_FD_150674 | JGI IMG/M metagenome (GOLD analysis project Ga0208857, IMG submission 150674) | Freshwater microbial communities from Lake Mendota, WI - 05NOV2012 deep hole epilimnion (SPAdes) | ecosystem: Environmental > Aquatic > Freshwater > Lake > Epilimnion/Euphotic zone ... | reverse complement strand
GTATGGGTACCTGTTTCACTGGGAGCTTTGTAGTAGCGAATAGCTGAAATCTGTCCAGATTTCCCACTGCGGAATTCCATCCCCAACTCATAATCTCCGGCACTGCCAGTTCCATCTGTCTTAAATTCTGCTGGTGTTTCCGTGGTAAAAACACTTGCCAATAACCCCTGGTAGGAGTTGATCTGGGAATCTGTAAAGGATGTCTGAGTCTCAATAGTGCCTGTAGCATACTCCAGAGTCCAGTTGCCACCCAAGGCAGAATTACCCGTTAAATCTGTAGAAGCCGCAACATCGCCTCCTGTCAAGGTACTGATATCTTTGACGAAGGCTTGTCCCAAGTCTCCTGCCGCAATATTACAACCGTAAAACAGAATATCCGCATCTGGAGTCAGGGATGCTTCCCACTGTTTTAGTTCGTGGGTGTATTGCTGGAGAGAGTTTGCACTCAGAAAACTGTTGCCCAATTGTACTTGAGCGACATTTCCATGGGAGACAATATCAATACCTGTCAAATTTTGATAATGTCCCAAGGTTTCGGTAATTTGAGCAACACCGTCTCGCGTCGGATCGAGAAAAACTTTAACATCTGCTTGCAGTCCTGCCATGAGAGTCATGGCATCAGCAACTCTGGAATCAACAAAGGCAATGGTTGTTACCGCCGATTCCTGTAAGGGATCTCGATATTGTATAAATAAGTTTGAATTTAATGGCAATGACGATTCAGTTTCTGTAAACAACATTTGTTTTATCTATTTCCTATGCACGTATATTTACAGGGTTGAAGGCGTTGCTGATTAAGCCCACATTCTGCACCCTAAACTGTCACACAACGAAAATTGGTCGTTTGGGGATTTGGTATTGGCGATAGCGAAGCGCTGCTGCAAGCAGTTCGCTATCTAGAATTTCCCAAATTTTGTATAAAAACTGGACTCCAAGGTATTCAAAAATCCGAAATTACCGATTGTGACACCAGGGGGTGCGGAAGGTGGGATTAAGAGTATGAATATGGCTCACGCAAAGACGCAAAGAATTAAAGTTGAAAAGTCCAATTCAGCAATACCGACTTTGAATTTCTATATCTGCATTTGACAAGCGGCTTTTAGCTCGTTGACCACAGCATCTTGTTCTTGCTCGGTCATTTGATGAAATAAGGGCAATAGAATAGATTGATCTTGTGCTAATTCACTCTCACGCAATTGATAGCGAAGCGCTCCGTAGGAATCGCAACTTCCTATTTCACGCATATTCTTTTCTTCAGCAACTCCACAAGACCAAGGTTCAATCTGGTATGCAGGTTCACGGTGAGCGCACATAATCCCCCGTCGTGTCCCAATTCCAGCATCTAGCATTGCTTGCATCAGTTGGCGTTGGTCATACTGTGGAGATAAGCGGATGCAGTAACTTTGCCAGTTACTCTTTGCCCAGGTTGGCTCTGTTGGTAATTTTAATCCTGGTATATCTGCCAACTGATGATGATATCGTTGTGCTAAATAACGACGGCGTTCTAGAATTTCCCGTAGGCGTTTGAGTTGTTCCCGTCCGACTGCTGCCTGAATATCAGTCATGCGGTAGTTGTAACCCAACATGGGATAGGACTCGAAAATCACCTGTTTCGCCCCGTGACGCACGGTATCAGGGACACTCATGCCATGTTGTCGCCAGAGACGAAATTGCTGATCCCATTCGGGATTATTAGTGGTAATCATCCCCCCGTCACCTGTGGTAATTACTTTGCGAGGATGAAAGGAAAAGCAAGCAATATCTCCGTGCGGTTTACCGATTTTCTCCCATTGTCCATCCCAGAGAATTTCGCTACCAATGGCACAAGCTGCATCTTCAATCACTGGTAAATTGTAGCGGTGGGCGATCGCTAAAATAGCTTTGAGGTCGCAAGGCATTCCCATCTGATGAACAATGACAATAGCGCGAGTGCATTCATTAATTACATCTTCAACTAAAACCGGGTTGATGTTGTATGTCTGCGGTTCAATATCCACAAAAACTGGAATCGCGCCACAGTAGCGAATGCTGTTAGCAGTGGCAATATAAGAGTGACTGACAGTAATCACCTCATCTTCTGGCTGTACACCTGCGGCTAAAAGTGCTAAGTGCAATGCTGTGGTGCAATTAGAAACAGCACAAGCATATTTTGCCCCTACATAAGCCGCAAATTCCTGTTCAAATCCGGCAACTTCCGGTCCTTGAGTCACCCAACCGGACATGATAGCGCGTCTGGCTGCTTCCGCTTCTGGTTCACCAATCCAAGGTTTAGCAATGGGGATATTCTGCATTTTTATGGCTTGCATCACGCTATCGCTATTAGACATGGCTCGTTTCCTTTGTCAGCTTTTGTTTATGCCACCAAGTAACCAAGCGAGATAACCCTTCGTCTAGAGATATCTGGGATTCAAAGTTCAATAACTGCTTGGCTTTGCTCACATCTGCCAGTCGGCGCTGCACGGCGTTAACTTTACGTTCTGGTTTATATTCTGGTTGGAGATCAGAACCCATCACTTTCAGTAAACTATGAGCTAAATCATTTAAACTAGTTTCTACACCACTGGCAATATTGAACACTTCATCTGTGATATTAGCTTTAGCAGCCAAGATATTAGCTCTAGCTATATCTTCGATATACACAAAATCCATTGTTTGCTCACCATTACCAAAAATTAGTGGTGGCTGTCCGGCAATAATTCGCTCCATCCAGCGAATCAATACTTCAGTGTAAACACCGTAAATATCCATGCGGGGTCCATAAACATTGAAGTAGCGTAATCCTACATAATTCAGTCCATACATTTCATTAAAGCTGCGGAATAAACCCTCATTAAAGGTTTTCGCTGCACCGTAGATGGTGCGGTTATTGTAGGGATGATCAGATTCAGTTGTCGGGAAATTATCTGCCATGCCATATACTGACGCTGAAGAAGCTGCAACTACCTTTTTTACCCCGGCTGTAACTGCTGCTTCGAGAACATTGAAAGTACCATCTGCGAGAACTTCCAATGCTAGACGGGGTTCTTCCGCACATTGGGTAATCCGAATAGCAGCTTGATGAAAGACTATATCCACACCTTGCATGATATCAGTAAGGAGTTGGCGATCGCGGATATCTCCCTCAACAATCACTAACGGACCATTTGCCTGTGTCCAAGCTAAGTTATCACGACATCCGCGGGTAAAGTTATCGAGGACAATAATTTCCGATACTCCCTCTTTTACCAGTAAATCGGCAATATGAGAGCCAACTAAACCAGCACCACCTGTAATTAAAATTCGTTTATTTTGCATTTTCTTTGAGCTTTGTAATTTCGGTTTCTAGGCTTTGAATACGAATCAATAAATCAGACATTTGTAAACCTAAAGTGCTTTTAGTAGATTTAATAATATTGGCTGTTGCTGTTATTTCTTGTCCAACAAATTGCACCTTAGATAGTCTTAGCACACCATCACCTGTAAGCACATCAACATAACCTTCTGTCTTTGATCTACCGATGACTCTACCGGGAATACGCCCTACATAAGCAGGTGGATTATTAAGAATTTGAGCTTGCCAAATGAGTAGTTTCTTTTGTTGAAAATAAGTGTACGCAGCCGGAAAAGGAGAAACTAATGCCCGAATTAAACAATCTATACTTCTACTTGAATCTGACCAATTAATCTCACCATCTTCAGGAAGGCGAGTACAAGAATAAGTAGCTTCAACACTATTTTGCTTTATTCCTTGATATCCATTGAATACTTTAATAACTGTCTCTCCCAAAAATTGCCGCTGAATTGTATTCAATTGGTCATATATATCAGTGACAGTATGATCAGACTGAATGGGAATTAATTGTTGAAATAAAATATTTCCTTCATCCAGTTCTGCCGATATTTTATGAATGGTTATCGCTGCACAAGGTTCATTATTAATTATTGCCCAATTAACATTAGCACGACCGCGATAATTAGGCAATGGAGAATAATGAACATTTAGAAATGTAGACAGTTCTATTATTTCTGCTGGCAGAATTTGGTTATAGGAAGAAATCACCACACAGTCTGGTTGAAATTTTAAGAGCAAAGATTTAATTTCTGACTGGGAGATATTAGAAAAGATGGGAATACCCTTTTGTTGAGCAAAAGTAACAACAGGATCATCCACAGCAGATTCAGTCTCTATATTTCTGACTAAACCTTGCACATTGCACTTGAATATTAAAGATTCCAAGGCACTAAATGTGGTCGCACCTATACCAATTAGCAAAACATCAATCATTTATCACCTTCCTTTACAGCAATTGCACAAATTCCATCAATGACTGGCTATGACTCCGTGAAAATTGTTGCTGCCAAATCACTTCTGCTGCTTTGAGTCCACCTACTTGCAGACGGATAATTGGTTCTGGTCCGACAGCAGAAGGGAGGATACCCATGTGTCCCGGTTTCGGTTCTACTTCTGGACACACCAGAATATTCTGGGATAAGAAGGCAGACCGTTCTATGTCTCCCCAATACTGAGCTACCACAGAACCTGGCCAATATTTAGCGATCTTGTCTGCATCCATAGCAGATAAAACTGGCTGAGTCTGGGGTTGCAAAGCCACTAAGATGACATCATATTTTCTGTCTATGGGCGCTACTCTTAAACTATCAACTGTGTCTACATTAGCACCAACGCTAACGAGTCCACGTTCAATAAATGAACTGAAAGGATTATCACATAACAACAAAATATCACTTGTGTAGACGGCAATCCCAGCATTTAGTAAGAGCTTGATGGCCATGACTCCTAAAAAAGAAAATACGTCTACACTCGGATGTCGTTCATTCGCACCTGCTACCTGAATTCCTCGCAACCGACAGGTAATGAGGTCTATATCCTCTGATCTAAATTCCCATGCCTCGTACATTAACCCAATTACTGCTGTAGGCTTCATCCAGGCAATCATCTCTGCATCAATAGGACGAACATGGCCGCTATTGGTGATAATATCGGCTTGAGCTACAATATCGGGCGATTTATTGGTGATAAATTCTATTTTCTCACTTACCCCCCCGATTTTCGCAAGTTGTTGTGTCTGTGCTTTCACTTCTTCTATAGTCCCATAGCGACTACTTTGGGTGATAGCAAACACTTTTTTCGCTCCTGCCATTGCAGCTATTACGGGGGTAACAACATAAGCTCCCGTTGCCGCTTCTGTCAGTACAGTCAGATTGTCAAGTTGCAGTTCACAACGCTGAATTGACTGCTGTATTAGGGCAATAAGACGATGGGGATTGAAACCAGGACGGGTATCGCTCATTAAATTTTTACTCCTGAAAGAATGTTTTGCAGACTTTCGCTAACAACGTGAATTTGTGTTGGTGTTAGTTCTGCAAACATAGGCAGTGAAAGCACTTCCTTCGCTGCTAGTTCCGATTGGGGAAAATCACCTGCCTTATATCCTAAATCTGCGTAAGCTGGTTGCAAATGCACGGGAATCGGGTAGTGAATGCCTGTTTGGATACTTTGCTCATGTAACCGCTGTTGTAGTAAGTCTCTTTCAGCCAATCGCACGGCATAAATATGGTAAACGTGATGGCTGTATGGCATAACAGTAGGAGTGATCACGTCTGCCTTTGCTAGTAGTTGATCATACTGGGCGGCGATCGCTCTCCTAGCCTCTGTCCAATCATCTAAATGGCGTAATTTAACCCGCAAGATTGCTCCTTGCAAGCCATCCATGCGATAGTTATAACCCTTGAGAACATGATGATACTTGCGTTCTTGTCCCCAGTCACGCAGCGTTTGCATAGTGAGGGCGTATTTGGGGTTATTGGTGACTACCATGCCGCCCTCACCATACGCTCCCAAGTTCTTTCCTGGATAAAAGCTAAAACAACCTAAATCGCCAATACTACCAACTCGTTGCCCCTTATACTCAGCCCTGTGTGCCTGGGCGGCATCCTCAATTACAGTCAGACCATAACGACGAGCAATGTCTAAAATTGGCTCCATATCTGCTGGTTGACCATAGAGATGCACTGGCAAAATTGCTTTCGTGCGTTCGGTGATGGCTGCTTCAATTTGGGTGACATCTATAGTCAAGGAAACAGGGTCAATATCTACAAAAACCGCCTTAGCTCCTGTATAGTCAATGGCGGCTACGGTAGCTACAAAGGTGAAAGGTGTGGTAATTACTTCATCACCAGGACCAATACCCGCTGCCAGTAGGGCTAGGTGCAAAGCACTCGTACCTGTGTTTACGGCAATGCCATAATCGGCACTACAATAATTAGCAAACTCCTGTTCTAATGCTGCTACCTCATTCCCTAAGATAAATTGTGTACTCTCCAGGACTTGAGAGATAGCGGTATGGATTTCGTCTTTAATACTCAAATACTGTGATTTCAGGTCTATAAATGGAATCATCCTGCTACCTCTGCTAAGTTCAGTTCAATTAATCGTCCCTGCTCCTTGATGGATTGGGTAGCAGCTTCGAGAATTCTTACTACCCGTAATCCTGCTTTTCCATCTGTGATGGGACGATTACCTTGGCGAATACAATCAATAAAATGTAATGCCTCTGTTTGCAATGCTTCTGTCAGATCCAACTTAGGAGACCACATATCACCGGTGCGATAGCCGACGAGCATTTGGTAAACGTTCTCAGGACTATCATTGACAGTAATTCCTTTGTCGTACACCTTAATTTTTTCACTGGGTTCTAAATCGTCATAACAAACCATCTTGTGACTACCACCCAGTATTGTCCGCCGTACTTTTACTGGTGCGAGCCAATTGACATGAATATGTGCAATTAAGTTATTCTCAAAAAATAAGGTTAAGTAGGCAATGTTTTCTGGTTCACTAGAAATGTGACTCATCCCTGTAGCAGATACAGCATAAGGCTTTGATGGCAATACATAATCCATAATTGAGAGGTCATGAACTGCCAAATCCCAGATCACATTGACATCATGCTGGAATAATCCCAAGTTAACACGGACAGAATCATAATAATAGATATCACCTATAGCCTTTGTTGCTACCAGTTCCTGCATTTTTCGCACTGCACCTGTGTACACAAAGGTGTGATCTACCATCAGCACTAAATTACGCTTTTGAGCCTCATCTATTAGTCTGATTGCCTGTTGGGAGGAAACAGTCATTGGTTTTTCGACTAATACGTGTTTCCCGGCTTGCAAAGCTGCTAGAGCTAAGTCGTAATGAGTAGAAACTGGTGTAGCAATGGCGATCGCATCAATTGCTGAATCGGCAAATATATCTTGGCTATTTGTGGTTAGTTTGATGGCTGGATATCGAGATTGCACCTTTGCCAATCTATCTACTTGAAAATCACTAACTGCAATGACTTCTGCCCCTGGTAAATCTGCAAAGCTGCGGACTAAATTTGGACCCCAGTAACCATAACCGATAACACCAATTTTGATGGTATTAATTGCCTGGGTTTGCTTATTAATAGAGATGTTTACACTATCTGAATAAATTTTTTTCTCAAAAGTCTGAGGGGAATGAGCATGAGTATTTGTCATGGAATTGCCAGTATATAAGTAGTGAATTTTAGAAAACTTGATTTGTAGAGAGCAATGGAGATGACAGAATAGTTGACCAACAATTTCTAAAGATTACTAAAAGCAATTTTTTCAACAATACCTTCGCCAGTTTTAATGACTAAAGTAATGACCCTTAAAACGTGATTTTTTTGATAATTTATCTTGGTCAAAACCAGAAAGTTAAATGAGATTTTCCAGATGCGATATGTTGTAAAGTAACATTGTTGTATGGCTTATTGTAGACAAATTGGCAAAACTTATGTAGGTGATCAATTTGGTCAAGATATTGCTGAAAAAACCGGTTTGAATATCTTAAAAACCTGAGATATTACCTAATCGAGCTTAACAAGCTACTATTGACAGATTCACCCATAATAGGAACACTACCTATGACCCTAGCAGGGACTCCAACCACAGTTGCATAATCAGGAACATCACGAGTGACTACTGCTCCAGCGCCAATTATGGCATTTTTGCCAATTGTGATTCCTGCGAGAATTGTAGCATTGCTACCAATAGAAGCACGGCTCTTCACCAATGTCTTAATTACAGACCAATCGGCTTCAGTTTTTAGACTACTATCTTCATTCGTAGCGCGAGGGTAAATATCATTGGTAAACATGACTCCGTGACCAATAAACACTTCATCTTCGATGATCACCCCTTCACAAATAAAACTGTGTGATGAAACTTTGCATTTAGCTCCAACTATGGCATTTTTTTGGATTTCAACAAAGCTGCCAATTTTGGTTTCATCACCAACTTCACAACCATAAAGGTTGACAAGATGAGGATGAAAAATCTGAACACCTTCACCTATTTTCACATTGTCATGTATAGCCATTTTTGTCTACCTTTATATCATTAAAATTCACATTCTTAGAATTCAGTAGATACATCTTATAATTCAAGTTCTCATTTTTGTGGCAACTTTATTCTCATGGAGTGATGTATCTGAATGGAAAAACTCAGAATTAAAAAAGATTAAACGATACTTAACTTTAAAAGTCAATATCTAATTTCCAGTTTTACATTAACTTTACACAATCTTTGCAGTTTTTGACTAAAACCATGATGATTACGGTTGAATTATAAATATTTCAAAAAGATATAACTTATTTATTGACAAAGTGATAAATAATATATTTGCCAAATTGAAAGCTTCAAGATATTTGCCAAATTGTCCACTTTAACCCATGAAACAGTGTTACATTACAACTTAATTAACTGTTTAAGTTGTTGAAGTCAAATCATGTCCAAATATTCTGATTATTTTATCAATACCTGCGCCATTTTTTTGTGGGTTAGGTGTTGCTTTGCTCAACCCATAAATTAAGGCTTTTTTGAATTTGGCAAAGATATTGAATTAAATTAGAAATTATCTAAGGTTTGAGATGATAAAAAAACGCTATTCTCAGCAAAATTTAGCTCAAATAAATGGACAGCAACGTCAATCTAAGCCTTTGATTTACACAGTTCCATCTGAAGAAGGTAATGAAGGTGGATTGAACTTAGGTGAAGTATTAGCAGTTATTCGTCGCAGAATACCGATAATTATAATTGGCACAACTACCATTGCGGCTGCGGCGATAGGATTGGCTTTGACTAGCATTCCCACCTATGTCGGTAAATTTGAACTTTTAACTGAGCCGATAACTGCTGAAGATAAAGTCGCACGAGACGATAGATCAAAAATAGATGAGACTGCTAATAAAATTGATGAAACTAAGTTGAAGATCTTACAAAGTCCTAAATTGATGTCTCCTCTCACTCAAAAAGTGCAGAAGTATTACCCAGGTAGCAGCGCACCTCAACTTAATATCAAACTCCTACCCAATACTCAAATTTTAGAAGTTAGTTATCAAGATACCAACCCTAAAAAAGTTTTGTTTGTATTAAATCAAGCATCTGAATCATACTTAAAATATAGTTTAGATGAACGCCAAACAGAAACTAAATTAGCAATTAATTTTGTGGAGAAGCAATTACCGCAACTATTACAGAATGTGGAAACTCTCCAATTAAAACTACAAAACTTCCGTCAAAAATATGGTATTATTAATGCTGAAATTCAAGGACAGCAACTTGCTAATCAATTTGATCAAATTGTCCAAAAACGGGTAGATAATGAAATACAATTGGCTAGAACTCAAGCACTTCATAATAGTCTCCAAGAACAGTTGCAATTAAAAAGTCATGAAGCAGAGGCTATTTCAGCCTTGAGTGAGTCTCCTGATTATCAGAAGCTATTGAGCCAACTTCAAGATATAGAAGCTACAATCGCCATAAAATCATCTCAATATACAGAAAATAGCCCAAATATTCAAACCCTGCTCATTCAAAAACAAAATTTATTGAATTTAATTATCAAGGAAAAATTGCAGATTTTGGGAATTAAATTTGCAAATACAACGATGAATTCTTCGTATTCAGCCCCACCAAATTCGGCTCGTTTGCGAGAAATTCAAAAATTCCTCGATACAACTAAGCAAATTCAATTATTAAAAACCCAAATCCAATCTCTTAGTCAAGTTGAAAGTTCTTTACAAGAGCAGGTTAGACAGTTTCCGGCTCTTATTCGTAAAAAAGATGATTTAGAACGACAATTAAAAATTGCTGTTGATAACCTCAATCACTTTTTAACTGAACGGGAAAGATTACGTATAGATTCAGCCCAAAAGCAGATACCTTGGCAGATACTTACTCCTCCTAGTCAGCCGGAGAATCTTGCACCGAGTACCATCCGAAATTTAATTTTAGGAATAGCTTTGGGGTCATTATTAAGTACGGGATTTGCCTTATTTATAGATAAGCTTAATAACGTTTTTTATAATATTGAAGAGGTTAAAAATAAAACTAAACTACCAATATTAGGGAACATTCCTCATATTAAGTTCACTAAAGGTGGTCAGCCTTTTCAAAACCATAATACCTCCCACTTTTGGGAATCTTTTCGCTCTGTTTACACAAATATTTCTCTGCTTAATGGTGATAATAATATCCGCTCTCTAGCAATTATTTCAGGTGATGCTGGAGATGGCAAATCAACAATTGCTTTTTACTTAGCTCAGACAGCAGCAGCTATGGGTAAACGGGTGTTACTGGTGGATGCAAATCTGCGTAATCCTAGTATTCATAAAATGTTGGACTTACCGAATAAAGAAGGATTAAGCAACATTATTACTGAAGGTTTAAATTTTGAAAATGTTATCCACAAAAACATTAGCGGTATCAGAGAAAAAAATTATGACCCTAAGAAAAGAACTGTAAAAAATACAGGAAAATTATCTTTAGAGCATAATTTGTCTATCTTAACTACTGGTCAAATTACCACAAATCCGACAATTTTACTTTCATCACCTCAGATCCAAGATTTGACAGAACAATTTAAGCAAAATTTTGACTTAATTATCTATGATACATCACATCTATTAGGTTTTGCAGATACTAGTATCCTGATGAAACATACAGATGTAAGTATTTTGGCTGTAAAAATAGGTGAAACAAAATGTTCTGTTTTAACCAAAGTATTAGAACAATTAAATTTCTCTTTTACTCCTATTTTGGGAACAATTACTATTGATTCATAAGGATAAAATGCGAAACTTCTATTACTAAAAAGTAACTCGCATAATTGTCTAATAGCCTTGATTTTTTAAACATTCTGTGCAGATTTTTGTGAACACAAGAATATCAAAAATATATGCTAACCGTAAACAAACAAAGTCAAATTCAAGATGTCAGTCCATATCTCAACCTGGAAACTCCAACAATTGATATAATTGGCTCTCCTGTGACTGCGTTACCTTTTGAAGTACAAATAAACATCATTTTAGAATGGGCTATGAGCAAAGTCAGCAAAGTTATTTGCGTAGCTAATACTCATATGCTAGTAGAATCTTATTGGCATTCTGAATTTTCCTCTGTTTTAAAGAATGCAGATATTGTTACTCCCGATGGTATGCCGCTAGTATGGATGCTAAAACTAATGGGTGCAGGTACTCAAAACCGCGTTGCTGGTTTGGACATTCTCTTATCTTTATGCAAATTAGCCCCACTCAGAGACATTCCTCTTTTTTTCCTAGGTGCTGATACAGTAACTCTAGAGAAGATGCGAAAGAACTTAATGGATCTTTTTCCGAACCTGAAAATTGCTGGTATGGAGCCTTTACCATTTCGTCCACTCACATCTACAGAGGATGAAGCTATGATCAAAACAATTCACGATAGTGGTGCAGCCATAGTTTTATTGGCTTTAGGATGTCCAAAACAAGAGTTGTGGATGAATCAACATAAAGACAAAATTCAGGCTGTAATGATTGGTTTAGGGGGAGCATTTCCTGTTTTTGCTCAGAGTCAGAAAAGAGCGCCCTATTGGATTCGTCATTTGGGTGGGGAGTGGTTATATCGTCTGACTCAAGAACCATCCAGACTATTTAAAAGATATATGACAACTATCCCAGCTTTTATCTGGTTAGCTTGCAAGCAAATCTTGAATTTGACTCTACTTCAATACTTAAGGTTATAGCCACAGCTTGGTCGTGCAGAAAACTCCTGAAACACCTATAAATAAAGGATTATTACCGAAACTCTTGTAGTGCGGGCATCTTGCCCGCTATATATCCCACATAACACCGGAAAGTGCTGTATTTATTGCATTCATTTCTCTTCCCTAGGGAGGATGCTAAATGATTATTAGCTAATTTGAGACAAAAATATATTCCTGGGGGTAGATGACTTTGTATATTCTTTCGTAGTTGAATGCAAAAGAGACTAAATTTAGTAAAATCAGGTAAATAACTCATAATTTACCTATTTATCAAATCTCACAACCTCCAAATATACACAAATATTAATTGACAATAGCGCAATTTTATGTTTCTACGTTCAAATTTCAGGGTGGCTCAATTAAAAAGCAATATAAACAACAATTATTTGTTTTATGCAACTAAGTTGAAAGTATTTAATTTTTATTGATAAAATTAAAATTATTCAATATTAAATGCGAATCTGCCCAAGATTAATTACTAATTGAGATAATAGCAATTATCAAGATTGTATTAACTCTTCGCTATAATTTTATCTTTCCTATTGCTCAGTTTATATCTAAAATTTGTCCGTGAATCGGTACAGATTTTAGTAATGGCTAAAAACACCAAAATCTAGTGATTGGAATAATTATGTACGCAACAAAAAAAATTATCGTCATTGACAATGAAGTTGTGAATCGCAATTTTGTTTTAGATTATCTTCAGGCTAAGGGCTATCATGGGATAGGTGCAGAAAATGGTATTATTGGACTGCAATTAATCAAAGAATATTTACCTGATTTGGTGATTTGTGAGATGGTAATGCCAGACATGGATGGTTATACTGTATTAAGGAATCTACGGGAGGATAGATTAACGGCAATTATTCCTTTTATTTTTCTAACTGCTATTAATACAAAGGCATCTTTGCGAAAAGCAATGGAATTCGGAGCAGATGATTATTTAACTAAACCTGCAACAACTGATGAGTTATTGCGAGCAATCGCAATTAGATTACAAAAACAGGATCTTTTTAGATCTTGGTATGCTACTAATTTTCCTCAAGTCACATTAGCAGAATTACCCAATACACCAGTAAATTCTCAGTCAATTTTTCCGAATATTCCCCATCTGAAAAAGGTTTTTGATTATATTGAAGCTAATTATCAAGAAGGAATTACTTTATCGGATGTTGCTGAAGCTGTTGGTTATTCTTCTGCACATTTAACTAATCAAGTTGCTAAACAAACAGGATATCCCATAAATGTTTGGATTATCAAAAGACGAATGGTAGCAGCCTTACCTTTACTGAAAAATACTAATCAAACAATTGAGGAAATTTCTACAAATCTTGGCTATCAAAGTGCTTGTCATTTCTCACGACAGTTTCGCCAATATAATCATACATCTCCCACAGATTGGCGCAAAAAAAATCAGTTAAATTCAGGTTTGAAAAATAATAACTTGCAATTTATCAAAAATCGCTCACAATTAGTTAAACCTGTAGCTGTCGGGAGGAATTAAGTGAGGAGTTAGAGAAGAAAGCAGGAAGAAGAAAATAACTTCCTATTCTCTATTAAATGAAACTAACTACTTTTAGGATTGCTTAATTTTTGGATAAAAAGTTGTACTGATAAGGCTAATAAGCCTAATGCAACTAATCCAAATATGCCCGCACCCAAGGCTACTATACCTACTACTAGGGTACGGACAGCGGCAGCGATATTGATGACGGTTTGGTTATCAGAATGGTTGGGTTTATTGGCAAAAGTAGTAGCGATCGCTATCATGAGAGAATAGGTAATAAAGGCAAATCCACCCGAAATTGTAGCTCCAGTTATACAGCGTAATGGAGTTGCTTGTACTTGAGTAGAATTATCTGCTGATGACGTTTCTTTTGGTTGATTCATAATAAATTAGGCGATTTTAATTCCATGTTTAATTGTCCGCGTTACAAACAATTCTAAATCCTCATTAGGAATAGCTTCACGTATTCGCTGCTTGACTATTTCTGCTTGAGTTTGAGATTCAACAATGGCAAAGACTGAAGGGCCAGAACCTGACATCATTGTCCCTAAAACCCCTGGTTGACTGGCGAATAATTCCCGCAGTTGCAATACTTGAGGATAAGCTGGTAAGACAACCTTCTCCAAATCATTATGTAGTTCTTGGACAATTTTTTCGGTATTTTTATTCAAGATAGCTTTTACCATGCCTTCTGAATGAAAAGCACTAGCACGAGCCGCTAAACCTTCTGAATCTTGAATATAATTAATCCCAAATTGTTCTCGATAGGTTTTATATGCCCAAGGTGTGGAAACTTCTAAACTGCGATATTTGGCTAATACGATATGTAAATTATCCAAACTTTGTAAAGGAGCGAGTTTTTCACCTCTACCCGTAGCAATTGCCGTTCCTCCAGCAATACAAAATGGCACATCTGAACCGAGATTTGCGCCTAATTCTTCTAGTTCTGATTGAGTTAATCCCAAGTTCCAAAGTAAATCTATTCCTACTAACACCGCTGCGGCATTGGTAGAACCTCCCGCTAAACCAGCAGCAACAGGAATATGCTTTTTAATGGTAATATCAACACCCCCAAAATTACTAAAAGCATTGGGAAATTCCTTAGCCATTAATTCCGCAGCTTTATAAACTAGGTTAGTTTTATCTGTGGGTACTTGGGGATGATCACAGTAGACGCGGATATTATTTGTACTGGCAGGGTGAATATCAATTTGATCAGATAAATCTATACTTTGGAGAATCATTGCTAATTCATGATAGCCGTCGGGACGACTACCAATAATTTCCAAATACAAATTGATTTTGGCAGGTGTAATTAAACTGTAAGAACGCATAACGGTTATAAAAGCAGGGAACAGGGAACAGGGAATAGGGAACAGTAAAGACAACTATTCAGCATTTCCTATCATATTTACCAGTGATACCCATTGGGCAACTCCGAGGTCTTCAGCGCGGACTTGGGGATTTATTTCTAATTGTTCCAGTAATTGCGTCAATTGATCACGGTCAATTACCGATTGTAAATTATTTCTTAACATTTTTCGCTTTGACCCAAATCCCAATTTAACTAGAGTTTCCAGCTTCTTGGGGTCATGGGCTGGAATTTCTATTTGTTTAGGAAGTAACCGCACCACAGCGGAATCTACCTTTGGTGGTGGCACAAATGCCGCAGCGGGAACTGTACAAATTAACTCACAATCTGCTAAATATTGTACCCGCACCGATAACGCCCCAAAATTTCTCGAACCGGGTTTAGCATATAATCTTTCTGCTACTTCTTTTTGTACCAATAAAACGATAGAATCAAAAGGTTCTGGATTGGGATGAGAAATAGTCCCCAGTAACTTTTCAATAATTGGCCCAGTAATATTATAGGGAATATTAGCAACAACTTTATTTTGCTTTTGGAAATTAGGAAATGCTGTTAATTGAAATAGTAAATCAAGAGTCAGAAAATCGCCTTGCAGAAGTAAGAAATTTTCTTTTTCACCCAATTGTTTAGCTAGTAATTTGCACAAATCCCGGTCAATTTCCACTGCCAGTAAAGATTTTACTAGCGGTAATAAACGCCGAGTGAGAATTCCTGTACCGGGGCCAATTTCTAAAACTTTATCAGTTTCCTGGCAATTAGCCGCTTGGACAATTGAGTTGAGAGCTTTATCACTTTTTAACCAATGTTGAGCAAACTGTTTACGGGGTTGAATCATTTTGTTAAAAAATATGGCTTTAAAAAAGTATCATATTGTTAGGCGTTTTATGTGTTTTATTTTGTTGACATAAACTTCTTGCCGATAACCTAACTTGTCAAAAATTCATTCTAGTCACAGGACAGATAAAAACATGAATAAATTCTTTTCAACTCTCACTTTAACAACAGGTACAGCTTTAACTCTCATATTAATGGGAATAGCTCCCTCTCAATTTGCCAGTATAATTCCCATGAGTAGCGAACCAGTTTTAGCACAAACATCTATTGATCTAACGACTTTGCGTAGCACTTCTTTATCTAAACATAACAGTTATCGAGCTACTCACCGTAGTCCTAACATGACTATTAGTAGTTCTGCTAACAACACTGCTCAAGCCTGGGCGCAATACCTAGCAACCAATGGATTGTTTCAACACAGCACCTCTGGACAACGGAACAATGCTGGAGAAAACTTGTATGTTTACTACACTACTGGTCCTTCAATAGCCGCAAATACTCTAGCTGATACAGCAGTTAAGTCATGGTACGATGAAGTCAAATTATATAACTATAATAGTCCAGGGTTTTCTTCGGCTACTGGGCATTTTACCCAGGTTGTGTGGAAAAGTAGTACCCAATTAGGTTGTGGTGCAGCACAAGGCACTAAAACCATGAACGGTACTAAATACAAAGCTTTCTATGTCGTCTGCCATTATGCACCCGCTGGTAACGTCCAAGGGCAGTTTCCCGCTAATGTGTTGAAACCGTAGTCAAAAAGTTAGGAGGGGTACAGGGGAGAAATTTCCGTCTTTCTTGTTCCTTCCTCCTACTGAACTTCTGACTTCTCTTTTTCTATCATTCCCAATTTACCATCTTTCACCAATTTAAACTTTGTCCCTCGCCATTCAATAGTATTACCAAAAAAGCCACAACACCAAATTATAAATCTCACTATATCAGCAACAGGAATTAACCAAAAATACTTTTTAGTAACTGCATCATTAAGAACTTTTACCCCTATTACCCAAGCCATAATTAATCGCATGAGTAAAGTTATGGATACAACCAACAAAGAGAGAATAGAAGCACCACTAGTTATTAATAATAGTAAACTAGAAACTGTGCCAAAAGTAAATATTAATCCCGCGTAACCCCCAGGACGAGAAACACGAATACAACGCGCCCAACGAATTTGGCGATTGATAGAATCTAATAAATTACTATGTCCTAATCCGTGTTCTACTATATAGTTAGATAAAACTACTTTATCCCCGGCTTGAGTTGGTAAATAACCAAGTTGGTAGTCGTCTGCTAAATAATCAACTACGGCGGCAAAACCGCCAATTTTTGCTAATGTGGTTTTACGAATGACAATGGTTGAACCCAAAGCAAATTTTATCCCCTCTAATTGATTACTAACTAAAATACCGGGTTGAAAATCTGTAGCTGTACAAATAGCTTCTAAAATAGTAGCTATTCCTTGGGCTGTGGAACGATATAAACAGGTAACAACACCAACTTTTTCATCTTTTAGTGGTTGAATAACTGTTTGCAAATAGTCTGAACCGACGAGAATATCACTATCAGCAATTACTAAAATATCATGTTTGGCAGCGGTGACAGCATTAGCTAAGTTACTAATTTTCAAATTTGCACCGATAATATGATCTTTCATCACCAAACTAATATCTATTTCTGGGAATTGTTGAATTAGTTTCTCAACTACTTCTATACTAGGGTCTGTAGAACTGCGGACACTAAAAATAATTTGATATTGGGGATAATTTTGTTGACAAAATGAAGCTAAGTTGGTGTAAGTCCCCTTATCAACACCACACAGCGGTTTCAGGATAGTGACAGGGGAATGAAATTTCGGGTTTATGGGAGGGGAGTCACGCAAAAAAGCTATCGCTGTATAAACCCCATAGGTGTAAAATAAAACGGCTGATAAACAAAAAATTAACATCAGGAATAGGAAATCAGGGAGTAAAACAACTGACAACTGACAACTGACAATTGACATAATGAATCTAATTTACTTTCTTTTGCGTTCTTCTTGGACAATGGTAGCAATAGCCATTATTACAGGTTTTTTGAGTGGTGGTAGTAGCGCGGGATTAATTGCCCTCATTAGTAGTGCTGCGAGTAAAAGCAATGCTGCACCTCTGACAACTATAGCCTGGGGTTTCGTCGGTTTAGTCACCGTAGCCTTAATTACCGGCGTGATTTCCCAAATCATGTTAATTCGCTTATCCCAAAATGCCGTTTTGCAATTACGAATGCGGTTAAGTCGGCAAATATTAGCCTCGGAATTAAGTCATTTAGAACAATTAGGAAATCCCCGCTTATTAGCCACTTTAACAGAAGATGTCCAAGCTGTAGCCAATGCTGTCTATGTCATTCCCTTTTTATGTATTGATATGTCCATGGCTTTGGGATGTTTACTATATATAACTTGGCTATCTTGGTTAGTATTTATCATGGTTGTGGTTTTAATGCTAGTCGCTATTGCTAGTTGTAAATGGTTATTAGATAGAGGAGAAAAATTATTAGCTTTAGCCCGTGAAGATCAAGATGCTTTATTTAATAACTTTAGCACTATTACAGCCGGAATCAAAGAACTTAAACTCCACTATCAACGCCGACAATTTTTCCTCAGCAATCGTCTAGAAGCCACAGCCAGCAGATTTAGAAATCATAATGTCCAAGGTTTAACTTTGTTTGCCACAACTACCAGTTGGGGTAAATTAATATTTTTCTTTGCCATTGGTTTTGTCCTCTTTATTTTACCGCATTTATTCGCCATTGATGCCGAAACTTTATCAGGTTATATTCTCACATTTACTTATTTAATGTTGCCCATGGATAATATTTCCAATAATTTACCATTAATTAGTAAAGCCAGTGTTGCTTTACAAAAGATCGAATCTTTGGGTTTATCTTTAGCCAGTCGTGCCGAAGTTGCCACTGCACCGCCCGATTCTCCCACAAATTGGCACAGTTTACAACTTCAAAATATTACTCACACTTATTACACAGATAAAGAAGATAGTAGTTTTATTCTTGGTCCAATTAATCTTACCCTTTATCCCCAAGAATTAGCTTTTATTGTTGGTGGCAATGGTAGTGGTAAATCATCTTTAGCCAAATTAATTACAGGGTTATACATTCCTGAAAATGGCGAAATTATTTTAGATGAAAATCTGATTACAGAAGCCAACCGCGAATGGTATCGTCAACATTTTTCTGTAGTTTTTTCTGATTTTTATTTATTTGAAGAACTACTAGGATTAGAAAATAATAACTTAGATATTCAAGCCCAAAAATATTTAGAGAAATTGCAACTTGATCATAAAGTCAAAATCAAAAATGGGCAACTTTCCACTACGTCCCTTTCCCAAGGACAAAGAAAACGTCTCGCATTACTAACAGCATATTTAGAAAATCGGCAAATTTATTTATTTGATGAATGGGCTGCTGATCAAGATCCACTATTCAAAGATATATTCTATACTCAATTATTGCCAGAACTAAAAGCACAGGGAAAAACAATTTTAGTAATTAGTCATGATGATCATTATTTTCATTTAGCCGATAGAATTATTAAATTAAACTATGGTAAAATTGAATTTGATAAACTCCCACAAACTTAAAAAATCAAGACCTACGCAAAATATCTCTCAAACCCTCTTTCTCTGCGTCCTCTGCGCCTCTGCGGTTCGTTTTCCCTAATAAATAATAATTGTGAGGAATTAATCATGACAGAAGCTAAAAACGTACTGGGTACAAAATTAGAAATTTGCTGTACCTCTCCTATGACTGGCTTTTACCGCGACGGATTTTGTACCACAGGTGGACAAGATACAGGAATGCACGTTGTTTGCGCTCAAGTCACAGAGGAATTTTTGCAATATACTAAATCCCAGGGTAATGATTTGAGTACACCTGCACCTTATTTTAGTTTTCCCGGTTTAAAACCCGGTGATTGTTGGTGTTTATGCGCTGCAAGGTGGCAAGAAGCTTTAGAAGATGGTGTAGCACCGACCGTGGTTTTAGAAGCTACCCATGCTAGGGCGTTAGAAGTTTGTAATTTAGCAGATTTGCAAAAACATCGGGTAATTCGTAATTAGGAAAATGGTTAATAATTATTAGTAAAACCGATAACCCAACTGGGAATTAATTCCCAGTCTAATAGCAAAAGTCATCTAAAGATGACTAAAGAATAGAAAATTGTAAAATTGGGTAGGGGTTTAGCATTGCTAAACCCTTACAGCTATGATATCAAACTAATACCCTTATTTACCGCCCTTGACGATTTCACAGTTTTCTAAGAGTTTCTTTAATTCATTCTTGCTATTACTGGCAGATTTAAAACCAACCACACTAGAAATTACACCCATACCGATGTTAAGATGAGTTTGTTCGATTTTGCCAGTGTAAAATAAAGCAACACTACCAAAAGTAAAAACTGCTGATACTGTACCGATGGCAATTTTAACTTTATATCCTAACTGAATTTGCCAAATGTACGTATTGAAAGCTTGCTTTTGTTGTTCTAGGGTTAGTTTTGAGTTTTGGGGTTTATTGAATAATGTGAATTTCATAGTTTTTAGCTCCTGATTTTTCGATCTTGTTCATATCCTATGGGTATAAAAATCAAATTTCCAGAGCAGATAAATTATTTTTCCTGCCCCATATTTCAGGGCAGATAGGGCAGATAATTTAACTAAACTGCCCTATACAATAAAATCAAACTTTGCTGTATTTAATAAATAGCTAATTCTATTAATAATAAATTATTTGGGAGTTTTATCTATGATTCGGGATACTGTAAAAGCTAGTGATGATGGAATTGAAAAACTACAAAAAGCATATAAAGATTTAAAATTTAGAAATTGGGAGGAAGTTGCAGAACAAACGGGAGTGCATATAGACACTATTAAACGTCTGAGAGGAGCAAAAGATGTTAAAAATGGTGAAAGAGCAAGTGTTGAAAGATCCGCAGTAGAAAAAATTGCTAAAATTTTAAATCTTCAACCCTCAGATATTGTTGATAATTGGTATCCTGTCACTATTCCCACAGAATTTCAAACCGTAATTGATGATAAAACAAAACTATTTTGCGGTCGAAAATTTGTATTTAATGCTATTAATCAATTTATCAACGATCACAAAAGTGGTTATTTTACCATCCTTGGTGATGCGGGAATGGGTAAAAGTGCGATCGCTGCCAAATATATAGTAGATAATCCTGGGACAATTTGCTTTTTTAATATTCGTGCAGAAGGTAGAAATCGTCCTGATGTATTTCTGAGATTAATTCGTCAACAATTAACCCAAAGATGTGATTTACAGAATGTAGAAAATGATGATTTATAGCGGTTTTCGCTTGAGTGAGATACAATCAAATGTACTATACAGGGAAACCGAGTAATCTTTATTATCATAAATGAAACCATATTCTCTAGACTTACGACAGAAAATTATCGAAACTTATGAAC
>Ga0208857_1000103_pt1 | contig 21501 bp, 20 predicted proteins | sample LakMenEpi05Nov12_FD_150674 | JGI IMG/M metagenome (GOLD analysis project Ga0208857, IMG submission 150674) | Freshwater microbial communities from Lake Mendota, WI - 05NOV2012 deep hole epilimnion (SPAdes) | ecosystem: Environmental > Aquatic > Freshwater > Lake > Epilimnion/Euphotic zone ... | reverse complement strand
AAAAACTAGCATCCTTTCACCTCCTGTCTTATACTACTATAGTTGGTTGAAGATGGCTAAATGTATTGCGCCTGGCAAAATCTTGACGGTGGTTAAAACCACCTGAGTCGCTTTTCATCCCCTGTCTAAAAGCACATAAGGCATTGCTACGCAATGCTTACTCAGGGGCTTTCAAACTTCCCAGTCTTTCTTGTAAAAGTGTTATAGATCACAGGCTTAATCTGTTTTCCTTATAACCTAAATTTTGATATTTCGGAAGCCCATATAAACCACTAATCTTCCGCTACACCCATAATCTTTTTCAACATATCTAAGCCTTTTTTAACTTGGCGAGAAACTGTGACAACACTAATGCCTAAATGTGCTGCTACTTGTTTTTGGGTTAAATCATAGAAAAATACAAACTCAACAACGTCACGAGTCCGCTGTTCTAACTGAGTCAGGGCTTGTTGTAACCTAATTTTGTCTTCTTGGGCTAATTGAAAACTGCGATAGTTCCTATCTGGAACTAACTCACCCAAACAAGTAGAGCCTTCTTCTCCATCTTGGATAGGTACATCCAAACTCAACGGAGCGCGGTTAATCCATGCTAATTTAATTTCCTGCCATTCACTCAGAGAAATTGCCAATGCAGCCGCTAATTCGCTATCAGTCGGTGGGCGATTATATTGCTCGGACAGAGAACGGGAAAGCCCAACAGCTTGTTGTTGGAGTGCTAACCACCGTCTGGGTATTCTCACAGTTACGCCTTTATCTCGCAGATAATGTTGAATTTCACCACGAATATAGGGCATCGCATAGGAACTAAAAGCATTTCCCTTAGAAAGTTCAAATTTCTCAATTGCTCTAATTAAGCCTATACAGGCTACCTGGAGAAGATCCTCATAGCTCTCATTACACTGATTAATCCAATAATGGGCTTCCTTTCTGGCTAGTCCAAAATTGAGTTTTACCAGTTGATTGCGAACTCTTTCCGAACGGGATTGCTGATACTCTCGCAACAACTGTGAATTTTCATGTTTCAGTTTGTTAGTAGATGTTTCGTCAGTGGTTTGATTAGGCATAACACTTTGGTTCTTGAACAAGTATATTTGGTATATAATCGCTTTTAAAACTAGCCACCATTTCTGCTCTTGGCTGAATGGTTGCAAATCCTACATCACAGAAAAATCTTGTCCAGACAAAATCGCCGTAAATGCTTTGCACAATACAATTAGCAATGGCAAGATTGTCCTGATATTTTTTTTACTCAAATTAGTTGAGTATGCTTCCTAATTTATTAAACAACTGTCATAAACTTAAAATATACAATTAGCAATCTAATAATAAACCGGAATTGCGCCTAATTTAACTAATTAACCATGAGATTTGCTTATAGGTCTTGAGAATTGGCAATAGTTGATGAGGATCAAGCTTTGGGCTGCGATTATTTTTGTTTATCTGCTGTCTTCTCTGGATTGAATGAGTAATATTACGTAATTAAATAATTAAATTCATCTTCAACTTTTCAGCAAAAAAAAATAAAATTTTAAATCAGTAAATTTACGTGGAAATTAAACAAACCTAGTTTTCCAAAAAAAACCAAGATGCAGAGTGCATCTTGGTTAAGGCATTGCCACAAATAAATTTTCGTTCATTCCCAAACTCATGGAGGTATATTAGATTACTAAATTACCAAAATATTTATGGATTTTAAACTCCCATGAGGTTGTATCAATATTTAGGCGCGAGGCTCAATTCGACCGTAGAATAAACCACGAATCTTCACTTCTTTAGGTTCACCTGCACCTAAATCGGTATCAGAAGGTTGTTCACTTTCAAAAGTCCCAGCTATTTCACCAGAAGCGCTATCTACTTTGGCTACTTGCAAGGAAATTTTACCTTTGAGGATTTCTGCCCGCTTGACATTAGTACGAGTTAGATCTTCATTATCAGATCCGGCTGGTAAAGCTACAGCATTGTCATAGCCACTAACAACACCACGACCTTTAGGATCTAAGAAAGCTGCACCACGATAGGAAGGGACTTTAAAAGTTCCTTCAAAGTCAGTGGATGTGTTAATGCTAGTTAAATTAGGTTGTGTTTGTGCAACCAAGCTTTTGATGGTAAACAAGAAAGGTACTAATTCACCACCAGGAAGTTTAACGGTGATAGCTTGAAAATCAAGACCATCTTCTTCCGTAAAAGTCAAGCTATTATCTGGATTGCTAGTTAGCTGACCTTGTACTTGGTCAATGGTAGAAGTATATCTGGTCATAACTTTACCGGATACAAATTCTGCTTTTTGACGTTTATTAGCAGGTTCTTCTTTGACAAAGAAACTGGTTGGTTCTAAACAAAGTTCTTTGATGCTATATGTCACATTAGGATCAACAGTAATTGAACCACGACTAGTTTCTGTCAGTTGGGGGCATTTGTTAGCCAACCCTGTGCCGCGAATTTGTTCGTAGGTGAGGACATCACTGACGCTGGCAGAAGGTGCATCACTACAAGCTGTGATTAGCCCTAAGCATAGAGCAAAGAAAGCAACAATTAAAGCGCGATACCTCATGGTTAACCTCAATCTCAAAAATTAATATCTAAGTTGTCAAACTGCTTTACTGAACGCACTTAAACGCATTGCGTTTCTGAGCCTGGAATTCAAACCATAGACTAAGCAGCGAACCGCATCCATTCTGGATGATGTATATTTTGTCAGTACATACATCAAAAGTGTTTGGATAGGGAAATTAGCCAGATCATACGATTTTTTTTAACTCAAAATCAAAGCACTCTAGTGGTTAAATTCTGCTGTCATCCAGCACAAATAATGGAAAAGCCTTCTCTACCTTACCATCAAGGATTCTTGTTACCTGAGAATAGTTAGAAAGATATATATTCAGAAGTCAGGAATTAGAAAGAAGGAGCCAGGATTGAAACTTGAGTGCTATCTGGTGGCTTTTGACCTAATTTTTCTCCCTCATTCCAGTGCATACCGTTATATCTGAAGATATCTGACTCTTTTATTGATCAATTTAGGGACTTTTCCAGTATCGTATTAGTTTTATGGAGTAAAACGTTCCATGAACCATGATCAAAATTGGACATCTGGGGATTTGTCCTGCCAGCTACAAGCGATTTCTGGTGCGGTTAAAGATGTAGCTCAAACTTGCGGTGGAGATATAATTTCTCTACTGGCTTTGTTACGTCATTTAGAACAGTTGCACAAAGAAATTCGAGATGGAGTGTTTCAAGAAAATTTGCCTGATAATCGCCAAAGATTATACTCGCTGCTCAGAGATATTGAGTCTGAGGGGGGTTGGCCTTATATTGCCCGAATGCGAGTACAGGCGTTATTGGTAAATTTGTCTGAGGAAGTTACTGATGAGGATGCTCTTACCAGCTATACTCATGATGTTTTCAAAATTGATAACTCGTCAGAATAGTTCAATATTTAAAATTAACAAATTAAATATTTTTGGATTTGATGGTGAAAGCATCACCATCAAGATTGACACTCTCAGGTCTAAAGACACTGAGATTCTTTAATCAACGAGCCAACTTACAATTACTGGATTACTCCAACAAAAACAGAGGTTGATTCTCCTAAAGCTTTAATGACCGTATCCCTACCGTACTCGATTTTTGCATTTCATTTTTCACCAAATTTAGCTTTCCTAAACTGCAATACCGTTAGGTATGACTACGCACTCAACCACATAAGTTAAGTTTTTACGTCGTTTAGTTATACTTAAATTCTGGAATTCATGAAATATTATCACATCCATTGTTACCAGTCAATGAATTAAGCGAATAAATTCGTGGTCAGTGAGCGAAGTCGAACTGCTCGTGTCGCTTGTATCTCAGCACTAAAGTGACTGAGCTTTACTCTTACCGGATATTTCTGTAAATTTATGAGGTGGGAAAGTTTTACCGAATTTACAATGCGTTGGGTACTATTGTTAAAAGCTAATTTTCTCCATAATACCCATGATGTTAGCTAAATTTAATTGCTAGATAAGCGAATTTAATATCCAGAATAAATTGGACTGATATTTACAAGAGGAAAACAATGGCTGGGATATTATCAGTTTCTCGGACGAATTTAGCTCAACGCCGCCAAAAATTGCGTCGGCAGCGACAACTCAAAATTCTTCAGGCTATTTGGCGCACACTTGCTATAACTGGATTGGCCTCGGTTTTGTTCTGGGTAGCAATTCAACCAATGTGGGTGTTAAAGGATGCGGGGCAAATAGTGATCAAATCTGGTGGTCAAGTTTTGACCCAAAAGGATATTTATTCATTGTTAGGGTTGTCATCTCCCCAGTCTTTATGGCGGATTGAACCTTCCCTAATTGCTGATTCTTTAAGAAAACAACCGAACATTGCCCAAGCTACGGTTAGACGGCGGTTATTACCTCCTGGTTTAATTATTGAAATCCAGGAACGAGTACCAGTAGCGATCGCCCAAATAACCAAAAATCAAAGGATAACCAGTTGTGTTCTGACTCCTTCATTCACGGGTAAGCCTTCTGAGGTTAAGTCTTGTTTGCAAAATAGCGGTATGGCTAATCAACAAAATGAACTAGGTTTACTGGATGCTAGTGGCGTGTGGATGCCTTTATCAAGGTATATCTCCATTAACCCCAAAGCAAAGTTACCTCGACTCATAGTAATTGGTGCGATCGCACAATACAAGCCATTCTGGACTCAACTTTATGAAGCCATCAGTCACAGTTCTCTAAAGGTGACAGAAATTAATTTTCAAGATCCTACAAATTTAATTTTGAAAACTGAATTAGGAATTGTGCATTTAGGCAGCCTTAGCAATAGATTACCTGAGCAAATTCAAGCACTTGTACAAATGCGCCGTTTACCGAATGAAGTTAATCCTAGTAATATAGATTACATTGATATCAAAAATCCCGCTGTTCCATTAGTACAAATGAATCAAAAAAATCCAGGCTTAGTTATGAAGAAATCAGAGCCACTGCACAAAACACCAATCCGTTGAAGTTCAACATTTTTTCTTTCTACTCCCTTCGGCCTTTGTCTAGCTGAATAGGCAAATCTTTTAAATTAGTAACTTGAGTTGCTAATTTTATATTTTTGTAAATTAGGTATATATTATACATATAGATATAGAATTTTTTAACCGTTAGTTAAAAGATCATGCTAAGGGTTGTAAAATTAATAACTAAAAAATATTCTAAAAAAATTCAGGAGGTTATTAAAACTTATTACTAGGACTAAGCTTAAGCTCTATCAAACAGTTAATAACCAGTTGAATATCTTATATCAACCAGTCATCACAGCTTTTTGCCCAAAGATAGGGTTGTTATAGTGGGATCTGCCCAGGAGTTTAGTTAACGCTATTGTTGAAGTGATCTGCTGCTGACAAAGAAAATGCGATAAATAAATGTCTATAGTTTTTAGAACTATTCTTAAAAAGAATAGGGGGGAGTCAGCAACATGAGCAGCTAGTATCATAAACTGTACAGCTAATCAACAATCCCAAAGGAGAAAGAGTTAGAAGGCACCAGGCTGGATATCTGATTCTGCAACTGAGGTTTTATACCTCTCTCATGGACAAATTGCCACATCTCACCTGCCATCATGTAGGCTAGGGAATAGTAAAAAAAATAAAATAGCGTGCCAAAATTTATTTTGGCAATTATTTGACTCTTAGGTGAATCACACCGCAAAAAGTCGTTTATCTACCTTTCACAAATCCAATGACACTTGATAATAACCAAGGGCTGATCTATAACTCCCAAAATCCCGGACAACCAGGGTTTTCTCTGGCAGTTAACTCAAGCAATCCCTTTAATAATTCTGGAATGAACTTTGCTCAAGGTAAAGATGGCAAGAAAATTTCTCTCGAAAATAGCGGTATTGGTGAAATTGTGCCAGGCCGTGTTGCCAACATCAAAGTAATTGGTGTGGGTGGTGGTGGTGGTAATGCTGTCAACCGCATGATTGAGTCTGATGTATCCGGTGTTGAATTTTGGTCAATTAATACTGATGCTCAAGCTCTGACTTTAGCGGGCGCTCCTAGTCGCTTGCAAATTGGGCAGAAACTAACTAGAGGCTTGGGTGCAGGGGGAAATCCGGCTATTGGTCAAAAAGCGGCGGAAGAATCTCGTGATGAAATTGCCACAGCTTTAGAAGGTGCGGATTTAGTATTTATTACCGCTGGTATGGGTGGTGGTACAGGTACAGGTGCAGCCCCAATTGTGGCAGAAATAGCCAAGGAAATGGGCGCTCTCACCGTTGGTGTAGTGACTCGACCATTTATTTTTGAGGGACGCAGACGCACTAGCCAAGCGGAACAAGGAATTGAAGGCTTGAAAAGTCGGGTGGATACCTTAATTATTATTCCCAATAATAAGCTGTTGGAAGTCATTCCTGAGCAAACTCCTGTGCAAGAAGCTTTTCGCTATGCTGATGATGTGTTGCGTCAAGGTGTACAAGGAATTTCTGATATTATTACTATTCCTGGATTGGTCAACGTTGACTTTGCTGATGTGCGGGCTGTGATGGCAGATGCAGGATCAGCTTTGATGGGAATTGGTGTGAGTTCGGGTAAATCTAGAGCCAGAGAAGCCGCAATTGCCGCCATTTCTTCACCTTTATTGGAATGTTCTATTGAAGGAGCTAGAGGAGTTGTATTTAATATTACTGGTGGTAGTGATCTGACCCTGCATGAAGTTAATGCTGCGGCGGAAACAATCTATGAAGTGGTTGATCCTAATGCCAATATTATTTTTGGAGCGGTAATTGATGACAGACTCCAAGGAGAAGTCAGAATTACTGTGATTGCGACTGGATTTACAGGTGATATCCAACCTCCATCTGCACAAACTACTGTTACTCCTAGAGTTGTCACTCCTATTCCCACCACTACTACTACCACTAGAAGACCTACACCACTACAACAACCTGTTAATAACCCCACTCCATCTGTAGAACCACCAAAAGAAAAACCCTCTTTGGATATTCCCGATTTTCTGCAAAGACGACGGACACCACCAAGAAATTAATTGATTGTGGATATGAGATTTTAGATTAAATTCACAGTCTCAGGTGAGGCTGAGTGCTGTATACAAGTTGTTAGTTATCAGTTGTCAGTTGTTAGTTGTCAGTAGGGGCGAAGCATTTGGAAGATAAATTATCGGTCATTGCCAAAAATAGTTCTCCAAATGCTTCGCCCGTACAGTTGTCAGTTGTCAGGAGGAGGAAGTAAATAAATTTATCCCCTGTCCCCCTCCCCTGCCTATTTACTCGCTTCTACCCATTGAATAACCTGATGAGCTATGTGAGTCCCGTCGAGACGGTCAATTTCCCGGATACCTGTGGGACTTGTGACATTAACTTCTGTTAGGTAGCCACCAATTACGTCAATACCAACAAAAATTAAGCCATCTTGCCGGAGTTTTGCGGCTAAATGGCTACAAATTTCCTGTTCTCTTGGGGTAATGGTGGTTTGAGCCACTGTTCCACCAGTGGCCATATTATTACGAAAATCACTACTACTAGAAAGACGATTTAGCGCACCTATGGGTTCACCATTGAGTAAGATAATCCGTTTATCTCCCTCCTTGGCTTGGGGTAAATAATTTTGTACCATAACTGGAACTTGACCTTGGAGCGTGCTAAGTTCGACGATGGAGTTAAAATTGCGATCGCCTGATTGTAAGAATAAAATGCCTTCCCCAGCTTTATTCCCCAAGGGTTTGAGAATTGTTGCTTCTTTAGCTGCGACAAATTGGCGAATAACTTGCTTGTCAGCGCTGACAATTGTTTCGGGAATACATTCGCTAAACTGAAGAGCATACATTTTCTCATTAGCGCTACGAATCCCAGCCGGATCATTTATTACCAAAGTTTTATTTTGGTCAACATAATCGAGAATATAGGTAGCATAGAGATAAGCATCATTAACAGGTGGATCTGTCCGCATAAATACGGCATCCATTGTTTCTAAAGCAGTAAAGGCGCTAGGACTTAATTTAAACCAAGGATTAGCTGCTAACCAACGTCCCTCCACTAACTCCACGGGAACAAGTTCTACCTGCTGCAAGGAAGCCCAGGCTTTACCATCAATAACACTCAGCAAATTTGCCTGAGTTATCCAAATTTCATGTCCCAGAATTTGCGCTGCTTCCATCAAAGCAACACTGGTATCATGACATGGATCAAGCCGATGGATAGGATCAATAATAAAAGCTAGTTTCATCCTTTATACCTCTTTCATCTACGAATTTTAATATTAAAGAATCTTAAAGATCCCCGACTTCTGAAATAAACTTAGTCATCTTCGAGCAAAATTTAGCAAAGAAGTCGGGGATCTGATCCACAATATTTTAAGAAACTAGCATCTGATCTAATTTACCTTGACGGTCTAAAGTATGGATATCATCACAACCACCAATGTGAATATCATTAATAAAAATTTGTGGTAAGGAGCGTTTTCCATTAGCTCTTTGGGACATTTTATCTCTGGCTATTTCGTCTCCATCAAGATTATATTCGATAAAATCAACACTTTTACTTTTCAGTAGACTTTTAGCACGAACACAAAACGGACAAGTAGTCCAAATGTAAATTTCTACTTTTGCAGCCATAATATTTTCAAAGAAATGCAATACTTCTTAATTTTAAACTCAAGTTTAGTGGTAATGGGTAATAGTTTTTTAAATTACCAATTACCAATTACCAATTACCAATTACCTATTCCCACTCAATAGTTCCAGGTGGCTTGGAGGTAATATCATAAACCACACGGTTTACACCTTTTACTTCATTGACAATGCGGGTAGAAATTGCTTCTAATATATCGTAAGGAATTCGCGCCCAGTCTGCGGTCATGCCATCTTCGCTAGTGACAATTCTTAAAACAATAGGATAGGCATAGGTGCGTTTGTCACCCATCACCCCAACGCTGCGAACTGGTAACAGAACCGCAAAAGCTTGCCAAACCTCATTATATAAACCACGTTGGTTAATTTCTTGACGAACAATTAAATCAGCGTCTCGCAAAATATTCAAGCGTTCGGAGGTGACTTCACCTAAAATACGAATTGCTAAACCAGGTCCGGGAAAAGGTTGACGTTGGACAATTTCTGCTGGTAAACCAATGGAACGCCCAACTTTGCGAACTTCATCTTTAAATAGTTTTCGCAGTGGTTCTACCAGTTTAAATCTCAAGTCTTTTGGTAAACCACCCACATTGTGATGACTTTTAATTTTCACTGCTACCCGTTCACCACTTTTTGGATCAACGTTGGTATCAGCAGATTCAATCACGTCTGGATAAAGTGTCCCTTGAGCTAAGTAGTCAAAATGCCCAAGATCCCTTGATGTCTCCTCAAAAACACTGATAAATTCATGTCCAATGCGGCGACGCTTTTCTTCGGGATCAGTTACTCCAGCAATAGCTGAGATAAATCGTTCCCGGGCATTAACATATTCTACAGGAATATGAAATTGTTCTTTAAATAACTTTACTAATCTTTCGGGTTCTAGTTTTCGCATAAAACCCTGATCAATAAATACACAGGTTAGCTGCTCACCAATGGCTTTATACAGAAGAAAAGCTAGAGTTGAAGAATCTACACCGCCAGACAATGCTAATAATACCCGTTTGTCTCCTACCTTGGCGCGAATTTCCCGAATTGATTCTTCAACAAAAGCGGCTGTTGTCCAAGTTGGTTCACAGTCACAGATATGGTAAACAAAGTTGCGAATTAAGGCTATACCACCCTGAGAATGGACGACTTCGGGGTGAAATTGCACACCATAGAGTTTTTTGTCATGGTGAGCGATCGCTGCACAAGGAGTATTATTAGTATGTGCCAGTAACTCAAAGCCAGGAGGCATATTTGTGACTGAATCTCCATGACTCATCCACATGGTTGCACCCTCTTCGACATTAGTTAATAAGTCTGTGGGGTCATCTATGTATAGAGATGCTTTACCATATTCACCCCGTTCGGCTTGGATAACTTCCCCACCCAGTTGATTAACCATGAGTTGCATACCATAGCAAACACCGAGAACGGGTATTCCCAATTTCCAAATTTCTGGGTCACAATGGGGAGCGTAGTCGCTATATACGGAATTTGGTCCACCGGAAAGGATGATACCTTTGGGGTTGATTTCGCGTAACTGTTCGGCTGTGGTGCGATAGGAAATAACTTCTGAATATACTTGAGTTTCGCGGATACGACGCGCAATTAATTCAGAATATTGAGAGCCAAAGTCTAAAATTACAATTATTTGACCTTTAAGTTTCCCCAAATTTTCTGGTGTTTGAGGTATTTTTTCGGTTGGTAGAGTCACCGCTGTATTCATGCTATGGAGGGTGTGTTGTTAAGGATAAGAAGTCTGGACTGTGATGTTTATGATTTTTGTGATTAATGGTGATAACAGATGAATTAATCATCTAAACAAATTAATTATACAAATCATAGTTAAAAATATTTATTTGTGGTACTTACGATAATTCCTATGAATTTAGCACAATTTTTCCAGTAATATCCAACCAGTTTTACTTTTTACGAGAATTTGGCGATCGCGGTCAAAAAGTACAGAACCACAAGCTATCATGGTTTTACCTTGTTCATTATGGCTATTCATATATTCTTGAGTACGGGTATCAATGCTTTCTGCAATGGAGCTATAAACCTGATTTACCCAATTACTACCACTATTACTATCGAGAATTCTCAGATGCTTTAATGCTGCTTCTGCTGTAGGACTCTGAAAAATGGTTTGAATATCGGAAGACCCTAGTCCTAGCATAGCAGAATGGGCAGTTAAAATTTCCCGGCGACCATCAGCTAAATGATGATGAGTGTGAAAGATTCCCCCCGCTAGTTTCATCAATTTACCGTGATAACCAAATAATAAAATTTCTTTTACACCTAAGATATCAGCAGCGACTAACATGGGTCCCAACCAATTCGCAGTTTTTACCATTTGTGCGGGGTTGATACCGAGTTTTTGAGCTAAATCTAGGCCATTTTCCCCAATACAAAAGACCAAAGTGGGAAATTGACTGGCTTTTTCGGCTAAATCAGCACGAAAAGCTGTTAATTGATCTGGTGTACTTAAAGGTTGAGAAATCCCTGTTGTTCCTAATAAAGACAGTCCTTCCACTACTCCAAACGCGGAATTAGAAGTACGGACTGCAAGCGATCGCCCTTCTGGTAAAATAATTGTTACCTTGATTTTTTCCGTGGGTTTTAATAATCGCTGTAAATTTTCCTGGAATAACTTTTGGGCATAACCATAAATTGCGGCTTTCCCCTCACCATTGAGTTGCTTCCCAATCCCCTCTCCACCCTGAATAATTACCGCTTCTCCATCTCCCTCGTACCATGCCACCATCGCCCAAATCGGTGTATTCTTTGTTAAATCTAGGTTATCACCTGGATCACTGCGAGTCATAGCCAAAGCCTGATTTTCTGATATTCCTGCGACTTGTTCAATGGGTATTTCGGCAATTTCAGCAGGTGTAATCAAATCTACAGAAGTCACAGTCAGGGGTTGATGATAGCGTAACCAATGCAAAGCCGCAACAGCAGCAGCACAAGCAAAAACAGGCAAAGTGTATCCAGAACGCGACATATTAACAATTTAAAATTAACAATTCAAAATTCAAAAAATCTTACCCACTCTTCATCTAAATTCCCATTTTTGATAATAAAACCTGCATATCTTCCCAAGAAATATCTTGTTGAAGATAACGGGGTGAATCAGGATTATAGGGACTTGCTATTCTGTCAATTGCGATAATTGTAGCTGTATCTGGTAACACTGGGACATCTGGATCATAAGCTGTTGGGCGCATTAAAGAACTAGAAAAGCCTTTAAACACAGCAATTTGATCAGGTTCATCATCAATTTTGACAGTGACGATGAGAACTTCTTGGGATTTTTTGACTGTATATTGTTCCAGTCTTTTACCAACAGAGTTATTCATTAATTCAGCAGTCGGAACTACGATTTTTGTGATGAATTTGATTTGGATGATTTATTGATCAGGAAAACAAGTCGGAACTATGATTTGTGTGATTAATTTTATTTAGATAATTAATCCGAATAATCACAGTTCAGAATTTTTTCTAACTTTTCAATTGCTTAATGTGTAGCGGAACGTCCATGTTTACCCAGTTTAACAGCGACAAAATAACTTAAATAAATTACGTAAATTGCTAAAGTCACTATCCCCAAAAACCCTAGAAAAGCAGGTTTGCTATTGTGGTGAAAATAGTCTTTAAAGATTAATGGTGCTTCTAACCAGACACTACAGTAAGGAGTTTTAATCGCAGTTCCTGAAAAAGCACAACCTAGGAAGGGTAAAAGGGCTATTGCTCCTAAACTACAATAAACTGTTGTCGCCCAACGCCAAGAAGTAAAACTTAGTTTTAATGGACTATGGGGATAATAGTCAATTTCATCATTGATATCTACCCAAAACCATAGCGCAATTGGGATCAGAATCCGCGCCATTAAAGCAGAGATGAAACTAACTCCAAAGCTACCAATCATTAAGTACATACTAACAATTAATAAACTAGCCACTCGCCAGTAAATCATTAATAAGCGTTGCATTCCTTCAGCTTTTTGCACAAATGCCCAAATTGAAAGAATTAAAGGAATAATCAGCGTAAATAATAACGCTAGTCTATAATCCATCCAGACATAAGGGCGAAACCATACTTGTGTCATAAAGTCAATAACAAAAATAGAAAATTTGTGAATAGATATTTGATAGCGTTAGCTATTCTAGAAAAATTCAGTTTGGGGACTTTTCTCAAAAGCGAAAAACGGGGAATAAACTCCCCCGTTTAGTTCAAATCCATTAATGAATGGAGGTTTAAACCATTGATATTCCAGTAAATTGTTATTTAATGAAAAAAGCACAACTGCTAGTTCTAATCTTCGTACAGACGGCACTCATCTGCTTCTGGATTAGCATCACAATATTTCTCCAAAGCGTTTTTGGGCTTGATTTGACGCTGGTGAGAAGCTTCCGCTTGCAATTCTTCTACAGCATCCCAAGCAGCAGCACATTCAGCGGAGTTGCTACCTGAGATATCACATACAGTGCGGGCTTGTTCAAGTTCTTCTTGGATTTTTTCTTGAATGTCCCCAGTAGCTTGTGTTTGGGTATTAGTCATGATTATTTCTCCTTATGTTTTGTTTATACTAGTATAGAAAGAATTTGAAAATTGTAGTTTTCTGTCTCTGAGATCACTAGTTTTACACTTTTGGTGATAATTCCAGTGGCTAATATCTTGCAAATAGGCTCTTGGCTCATTCAGCGAGATATGTCCAGAGTATTATCCCATGAATATCATAAGCTGTTATACCTATAACTTAACAGATTTTCATTTTGAATACAGACTTGAAATATCGCTTATAATCATCTGATAGTTTAGCACAAACCAATATATTCGCTTATAAGCTTAAATTTTTATTGATATGAATTTAATTATAACTTTACTTCATGTATAAGTTTATTGTCGGTGTAGTAATTTTTAATTAAGCTTAGAGATTAAAATTTAATTTCCCAGATATCATTTTATAATTTAACTAAAGTTGATCTCATCCTCACGAGGTTATTATGACAGCTATCACCGTCAACTTAAACCCTATTATCCAATTAAGTGATCAGCAATTTTATCAACTCTGTCGAGAAAATCCTGAAGTCAAATTTGAACGCAATGCCAAAGGAGAAATATTGATTATGTCACCAACAGGAGGAGGAACAGGAAAACGTAATGTGGAAATTGCCGCAGATTTTGTGTTTTGGAATCGTAAATATAAACTAGGGGTTTGTTTCGACTCTTCCACCTGTTTTAAACTTCCCAATGGTGCAAATCGTTCTCCTGATGTTGCTTGGATTAAAAAAGAAAGATGGGATACACTCACACCAGCAGAACAAGAAAAGTTTTCACCAATTGCCCCAGATTTTGTTTTAGAATTAATGTCACCTAGTGATAGTTTGCAGGAAACGCGAGCAAAAATGCAGGAATATATCAATAATGGAGTTAAATTAGGTTGGTTAATTAATCGAAAAATGCGCCAAGTGGAAATTTATCGTCTTGGTAAACCAGTAGAGATATTAGAATTTCCCCAAGAATTATTAGGTGAAGATATTTTGCCAGAATTTATTTTAAATATGGAAATCATTTGGGGATAGGTTGTTGAAATTCAACAACCGGATCATCTTCGTAAGTCATGGTAATATAATGCTATTATTTACCTGTACTCACAATTCCTGACCATTGCACCTTTTTCTCCCGTTCTCGACGATAAGAAAAGAAATGTTCTGGAGTTTGGAAAGTACAATAGGGAGCGATCGCAATTTGTTGTAAACTAATTCCTAATTGTTCCAATTGCAAAGCATTCACCCGCCGCACATCTAAACAGACCTTTCCCGGTTCTGGATCTTTGATTAAAGGTGAATTCGGTAAATTATGTAAAGCAGCAACTATTTTTTCTGGTTCATAATGTGGTAGAATGGTACTGCCAATTTCCGCAGCTACTTCCACAGAAACTTGGTAAACTTCCCCAGCAATAGCCGGACCCATAGCTACGCGCAAATCTGCTAAATTGCTACCGTGAGATTGCATTCTGGTAATAGCTTCAGGAACAATTTTCGCCGCTGTTCCCCGCCAACCAGCGTGTAAAGCCGCCACCTGTCCAGTTTTCACATCTCCAATCAAAACAGGTGTACAATCAGCAGAAGCCACCCAGACAGCTTGTAACGGTTGCCCACTTATTAAACCATCTGCCAACGCCAAATCATCATCACTGGCATTGACATGATCATCAACTTCCTGGGGAGTTAAAACAGTATTGCCATGCACCTGTTTTAAACGATAAGCTAAAGCCTCTGGTTGTAGTGCCTGAGTTAGTTCATGAGGTAAACGAGGCCAAAACCGTTGGGTAAAGAAACCATGAGACCAGGGTTCTAAAAGATTACAAGTCAGGTAAGGTAGACCTTCCCAATTGTGCCAATGCCAAGTGTGCATCTTTAACCAAACCTCAATAGAAAATTAATTACTTTCAATCAATCCTAACTTGAACAACTGCCAAAAAAGATTTAAAACAATGGTGAACTGTGGTGGAATTTAATCGGCAACTTTTGGTAGATAGCTTAAAAGCAGAATATAAGCATCAAGACTTACCATTCTCTCTACATATTTTTAACACTTTATCTTCCACAAATCAAACCCTGTGGCAACTAATCAACCAAGGAGAAAAACCAGGTTGTGTAGTTATTGCCACCCAGCAAACCGCCGGCAGGGGGCAATGGGGTCGTCAATGGCAATCTTCTACTGGTGGTCTATATCTTTCAATGGCATTAACACCCAACATGGAAGCTACCAGCAGTTATCAACTCACCTTGGCCAGCGCGTGGGGAATTACAGCAAAATTACGAAAATGTGGTATACCTGTCGGCATAAAATGGCCAAATGATTTAGTATTAGATGGTCGCAAATTAGGAGGCATTTTAACCGAAACCAAAGTCAATCAAGGACATATCACTCAAGCTGTGATTGGTGTTGGCATTAATTGGGCAAATCAAGTTCCAGAAACGGGAATTAATCTGCAATTATGGCAAAATTCCCAAAATTATCAGATGATTCATCACCTGGAAATGCTTACCTCACAAGTCTTACTAGGAATTAAGTCCGGTATCGAGTGTCTACAGGTAGAAGGAATAAACATCCTCTTATCTCGCTATCTTGATCTACTCACAAATATGGGTGATCAGGTTTATGTCAATAATCTTTTAGGTACAGTAGTTGGAGTAACTCCACAGGGTAATCTCCGCTTAAAAATGACAACTTATGATCCAAAAGCAGCCGTAACACCAGAAATTTTTTGCCAACCAGGTACAATCAGTTTGGGTTATCGTCAAGCTTCTGTTTAATGATTAAATTTGTTAAAAATGTCACTTCATAGGATAGTATATCCAGCATGAAATGATATCATTTCTTTAGACTTATTACACACAACACAAGAGAAAAAATGACGCAGCACCATAAATCTGCCCATAAAAATTTTTACTACAGTGGCACGAGTAAACGTCTTGCTTCTAGACTACCAGCACAAAGCCTCTGTTTGTTAAGTAGCTTTAGTCTTCTTGGTAGCGGATTTGTAACTGCTCAAACTGAAACTGCATCAATAGACAATATTGTTCCCACTATTGAGAATTCCCAACCAGCAGTAGTTACAAATCCAGTTCAGAAAGAAACTATTGTTCCTGAAACAGCCAAGCCACAGCCGGATTTTTCTGACCGACAAGCTAGGCTGAAAAAGAAGCTAAATAGCAAAAGTGTTGCTGAATCTACAGAAGTTGTCAGAGATGCTAAACCCAAAGGTGAAAATACTCAACCTACAGCTAGTGTGAGAATTTCCCAGCCCAAAGGTGAAAATACTCAACCTACAGCTAGTGTGAGAATTTCCCAGCCCAAAGGTGAAAATACTCAACCTACAGCTAGTGTGAGGATTTCCCAGCCCAAAGGTGAAAATACTCAACCTACAGCCAGTGTTAGTGAACCTGACTCTGTAGTTAAAAAACTCCCAGAAGTCGCTCAAACAACCAATAATTCGCAAAATACTGTCAAGGATACAGAAAGTAGTCTCAAGGATTATAACAACGCTTATATTGATCCCACTGACTACAAAAATGCAACCACAGATAACTATGAACCGCCCAGTTCTGTAGTCGTCACAGAACGTTCTAGCGGTTGTAGTGCAAATGTAGTTCCAGGGCAAAGTGCTTGTGCTAAAACTACCCAAACTCCTGCCGTGGCTAAGTCTAAAGATTCATCACCGACTTGGCTGAAAAAAAGTGAAACTGCTAAATTACCAATCGTGTCCCCAGTGAGGACAGCCATAACTGCAAACCGCAATCAACGTGAGAATGTTGGTGAAACTGTTGCTACTAGTGTGAGCAAAATTAGTCAACCTCAAAATAATTGGCGGATTTCCAGAACTAACACCAGCAGTCATACAAAGGCTGCCTATCATGCCAATAGCTTTATCCCCAGTCCTAGGGAATTTAGCACGACAAAGGTGAGTTCTATCCCTATTGCTCCCCAAGTAGGTAGTTTACCAGCACCGATGATTGAGGGTAATCTTGCTCCTCGTCCCAGTCTGGTGTCCTATGATTTTTCACTGGCATCTGTATTACCTCAAGTTCCTTATACTAATACCCTGGCTTATCGTGGTGGTGGTGGTTCGGGAATTGTCTTCCCTCTGTCTATGGCTGCACCAATTACGTCTTTATTTGGCTGGCGTGTTCATCCTATCACGGGCGATCGCCGTTTTCACGCTGGTACAGATTTAGGTGCGCCCACGGGAACACCAATTTTAGCAGCGGCTAAAGGTCAAGTAGAATCAGCTAACTGGTTAGGTGGTTATGGTTTAGCCGTAATTATTAATCATAGTTCGGCGCAACAAAGTCTCTACGGGCATATGTCAGAAATCTTTGTTCAACCTGGTCAATGGGTAGAGCCTGGAACTGTCATTGGTCGAGTTGGTAGCACTGGTAACTCTACAGGACCTCACCTGCACTTTGAAATCCGTCACCTCACCCAAAATGGATGGGTTGCTGTTGACCCAGGTGTGCAATTAGAAGGTGGCCTTAGCCAGTTGGCACAAGGCACACAAGGCACGAAAACAGCCCAAGCTCGGTAATTTGGCGGAGTGGTCAGTGGTCAGTGGTCAGTGGTCAGTGGTCAGTGGTCAGTGGTCAGTGGTCAGTGGTCAGGGAGCAGGGGAGCAGGGGAGCAGGGGAGAAATTTCTTCCTTCTTCCTTCTTCCTTCTTCCTTCTTCTTCCTCCTGATAGCGAAGCGTGGCGTTAGCCATACTCCTGATAGCGAAGCGTGGCGTTAGCCATACTCCTGATAGCGAAGCGTGGCGTTAGCCATACTTCTGATAGCGAAGCGTGGCGTTAGCCATACTCCTGACTCCTGACTCCTGACTCCTGACTCCTGACTCCTCTTCTCCTTACAAATATCCGTTTTCTGCTAAGAATGCAGTTGTAATTTCCGCTTGTTGGTGGTGATTATTGCCAGGAGTGAGGAATTTTTCTACGTATTTACCCAGGATATCTCCTTCTAGATTTACCCAAGTACCCGCTACTAAATGACTGAGATTGGTTTCGCTGTATGTTAGCGGGATGACGGCGACTGTAAATTGAGATGATTCTGATTTATATTTAGCTACGGTGAGGCTAATACCATTGACAGCAATGCTACCTTTAGGAACTATATAACGAGCGATCGCTTCTGGGGCCACAAAGGTCATTTCCCAGGAACTAGCAGTTTGTTCAGATGTAATTAACTGACCAATTCCATCTACATGACCCATAACAAAATGACCACCGACTTTACCACCCACCCGTAGTGATGCTTCTAGATTGACGTATCTTTGTTGAATTTCCTCTTTGCCTAATGTTGTGCGTCCTAGAGTTTCCGGTGAAGCGGTGGCAATAAATCCATCTTTTAAGATTTCTTCAACTGTCAAACACACGCCATCTACTGCCACACTATCACCATAGGCCAAGTCATGAATGATCATCTCTGACTGACTAAGATAATTAATCTGCCACGAATCTCCTGTTAAGGGTTTTATGGTTCCTAAACCTTGAATTAATCCTGTAAACACAGCTTTTGGGAAACTAATTTTATTTATTGCTTAATTTTGGCGGAAATCAACTAATAATTCTCGGAAAAAATGTAAAGCCCGTAAGTTTATTTTTTTTCCTGGTTTTGGTAAATGAATATTAATATATTAACATCAATCCCCAGGCATACTTGAATTAGGAGCTAAAAGAAAGATGAAGGATAAAATATGAAGGATCAATAAATGAGTTATTAACAAGGTGTGAAATTAGTTTATTTATACCTGATTTCTATGACACCACAGTAAGAGTCAACTAACCATTAAAAATTCCTAAAAAGCTGGTTTGATTTGCTTTTTTAATTTTTAATTTTTAATTCTTAAATTCGGAAAAAAGTGGATTATTTGTTACATATTTCCAAGCGATTAAAGAACTTTAGAGGCTGAACCAATGATAGAAATGAAAGTCGCTGGTATAGCATTAGATGCGATCACTCGCAGCCCGATTGTGCTTCTGAAGGATGGTTCAGATCGTCGCGCTTTGCCCATTTACATCGGTCAGGAACAAGCAAGAGCAATTATGGGGGCAATGGAAAATCAAAAGCCCCCCCGACCTTTAACCCATGACCTAATCGTGAATATGCTGGAAACATGGAATATGACTTTAGATAAAGTTATTATTCATACCTTACAAAAAGATACCTTTTATGCTGCGTTAATTCTTCAGCAAGGGGATGTCAAAAAAGAAATTGATGTTCGTCCCAGTGATGCGATCGCTATTGCACTCCGCACAAATACTCCCATTTGGGTCATGGAAGAAGTAGTGGCTAATGCTTCTATTCCTGTAGATCGTGATGCTGATGAAGCTGAACAGGAAGCTTTCCGCGAATTTATTTCTAATCTCCGTCCAGAGGATTTAATCAAGCGGTTTGGGAATGGTGACTAAGTTGTAAATGCTGAGAATGGAGAAAAAATAAGAAAGTAGCAAAAAAGCCACAATTTCTGGATTTTTCCTCAAACTCAGCAATTATGACCATTTTAGATTCTAGATTATTAGGAAAATGCCGAAAACCCTGAAAAGAAGAGCGGGCTAATTTAATCGCTTCCTTACAGTCACAAACTGAGCAGGCACTATTTTGGATTAAATCCGTCAAATATAGCAATAGACAAGGTAGTTAGGACAGGGCAAACGCACCTAAATTCTGTAATCCATGCCCAGCAAGGGTTTCAACTTTTAGTTACAAAAATTAACAATCGTCAAAACCTTTGTCCAGTAAGCATTCTAAAAATAAGATGCGCTTGCCCTGTAGTTAGGATATCAATTAAGATAAGTAGGTGAACGAAAAAAAACCGTAGACGCGAAGCGGCTTCTCAAAGAGTAATATGTAACGAAAAGTAAAGTTGCCCAAAACCTCTTCCCTGTTCCCTTGTCATAACGACAATTTTTAACGCCAACCTACTTATATCATTGTCATAGTTTGAAATTAAAATGAAATTCAATTTCCATCAATTTGGTTCTCAAAAATTACTGAAAAAGTTATTTCTGCCTTTGTTCTTAATTTCTTTACTGATGGTTTTTTGGGGAAACACCTTGACACCTGTTACCGCACAAGAAGGATCACGTTCAGAAATTCGTGGTGTGTGGATGACAAATAATGATCTCGATATTCTTAAAGATAGGACTAAAGTTCAGGAAGCAGTCACACAACTGCAAAAACTCAATTTTAACACTATCTATCCCGTAGTTTGGAATTCTGGTTATGTCATGTATCCTAGTGAAGTAGCCAAGCGGTTAGAAATCCAACCGTTTGTATTTCAAGGTTTAGATGGACATGATATTCTTGCCGATTTAATTAATAAATCTCATCGGAAAAATTTACTGGTAATTCCTTGGTTTGAATTTGGGTTTATGACTCCTCCCAGTTCAGAATTAGCAATGAATAAACCAGAATGGTTAACACAAAAAAAAGATGGTAATCAAACATCTATTAGTGCCGGCGGTGAGGTTTCATGGTTAAATCCGTTTCATCCAGAAGTACAACAGTTTATTAGCGATTTGCTTGTAGAACTTACTAACAAGTATGATCTTGATGGTATCCAATTTGATGATCATACAAGTTTACCTTCTGAATTTGGTTACGATAAATATACGGTTGCCTTATATCAACAAGAAACTAAAAAAATGCCTCCCAGTGATCCTCAAAACCCAGAATGGGTAAATTGGCGGGCAAATAAAATTACAGAATTCATGGTGAGACTGAATCAAACAGTTAAACAAATCAAACCGAACATGATTTTCTCTGTCTCACCTAATTACTATAATCATGCCTATAAATTTCAACTCCAAGACTGGTTGAACTGGGTACGATTGGACATAGTAGATGAGTTAATTGTGCAAGTTTATAAGGAAAATTTAGATCATTTTATTGGCAAGCTTTCCCGTCCAGAAATGGAAGAAGTAAAACAAAAAATTCCTGCGGGAATCGGTGTTATGGCAGGTTTAAGAACTAAACCCGTATCAATTCAACAGATTCAATCTCAAGTTCGTGCCGCCCAACAACGGGGACTGGGTGTAGCTTTTTTCTATTATGAAAGTCTTTGGAATACTGCACCAGGAGCATTAAAAGAACGTCTGGCTGGATTTAAAAGTTTATTTCCATATCCGGCATTACGAACGGCAGTGGAGTCTGGGGAAGGGGAAATAAATCTAACTGTGACTGACAAAATACCATTTTAGTGTGTGAGAGGGTGTTTGAAAAGTTATGGTTGATGTATCAAATATTTTTTACCCCACCCTAACCCTCCCCTTGTAAAGGGGAGGGAACTGGATTTTTATTGTTTCCCCCCTTTACAAGGGGGGACTAAGG
>Ga0208857_1000100_pt1 | contig 21724 bp, 4 predicted proteins | sample LakMenEpi05Nov12_FD_150674 | JGI IMG/M metagenome (GOLD analysis project Ga0208857, IMG submission 150674) | Freshwater microbial communities from Lake Mendota, WI - 05NOV2012 deep hole epilimnion (SPAdes) | ecosystem: Environmental > Aquatic > Freshwater > Lake > Epilimnion/Euphotic zone ... | reverse complement strand
TTGTTCCACTAGAGCCACTTGTACTACTAGTACCAGAAGAGCCAGATGTTCCACTTGTCCCAGTGGTACCAGATGTACCCCTAGTTCCACTCGTACCACTCGTTCCACTTGTTCCTGTAGATCCAACAGCTCCACTAGTACCTGATGTACCAGAGGTGCCAGATGTACCAGCAGTACCCACACCACTAGTTCCAGAAGTGCCACTAGTACCAACAGCAATGTTTCCAATAGCCTCATCAATTTTTTCAAGAGCTACTTGAAGATTATCATTAGTATTAATTCCTGTATATACTAAATTAGCTCCTTCGTAATGTACACAAAGAGCATTTAATATGACAGGACAAGGCGTGGCTTGACAAAGTACATTCATTTTATAAAGTTTTTATATTAACTAAAGAGCAACCCAATCAGCAGCACCACTGCCTATAGATTTAGCATAGTATAATGCAGGAGCTGCTGTATTTACATATAGTTGACCAATGTAAACAGCACTGTTTGTAGGAGCTATTATTCCTGTTATAGGAACAAGATTGTTATTGATTTTAATAATTGCTGTCTCAACAGAATCTAATGGTTCAATATCTGTATTAACAAGATATTCTCCATTATAAAGGATACATAGAGCATTCTCGTATGTAGCACATGTAGGACATATAGCAGCAGTTCTCATAATATGCAAATTTATTTATTTTAAATGTATAATTGATTGTTTATATGTATATAGTTGACATAATATAGCTATCATCTCTGCCTTGATTGGGTTGTAACTCTAATGCCTAATTCTTTAGCTAGTTCTGGGTTTAGATAAGGAAGAACCTCTGTTTGTAATTGAGCTCCTATAGGAATCATGTTCAGGAAGTATTTGATAGGATAGTTTTTGTCAATCATCTCTGGGTCATCAATAACATATCCAGCCACCTCTTTACTAAAGGCTTCTCCAAATGTAAAAATTTTACTACCAAGACCTAGTGCAGGTATTAAAGATCCTCTAGTAATAGAGTCTGCTGATGCTGGATTGTAATAAAAACTAATCTCATCTGAGATTTTGTTAATCATTTTAGCCCAGAATTTATATCTATTTTTTTCAAGATCTGTAGCATCTTCAGGAGGTTCTGCTGCTTTGGCTGCAACTAATAATCCAAGCATACCAAATAGAACACCAAACTCTTTCATTTGATTACTTATTTGAGTTCTAATAAGATCGTTAAATTCTTCCTGAGTTATTTGCAGTTCCTGTCCTGTTTTCTCAAAATAATCTTGTTTTTTAGATGCTAAAAGTTCTTCTAGTAAAGCAAGACCTTCAACACTACCATTAGAGATTTGAATCATTTTATTGACATTCCAATTACATAAAGCAATCCATGTCTTAAAGAATACCCTAGCTCTACCATATTCCCACTCTCCCAGCTCTACATCTTTTTTAATATCTCCAGTACGTACATATACTTGTTTAGGAATCCAGTGTTTAAACATCATGAAAGAACTAAATATACTATCTCTTCTGTACCCTGCTTTATTACTCTCACTCATCTGTCCATTCAACTTTCTTCCAAATTCTACAATCTTTGTACGATATTTAGCAAGCTCCTGTGTACTAACTCCAGGAATAGAAGCTCCATCTTCATTAACTTCTACTATATGTATTAATGCAGACTTGTCTTTTAATTCTAACACTCTTTTCTCAAAAGATTTTTCTAACTCTTTACGTTCTGGAACTGAAAGTTTTTCCCTAGCTAGTCTATCTTGTGCTCTTAAATGCTGTCTAATATTAATTATTTTACCATCTACAACCATAGAGTTATCTAAAAAACTTAAAGCATTTGTAAGTTGTAGTCTTTTTTCAGGAAAAGAGTTAGTAGACATCATTACATCTGTAAATGTCCAGGAGCCTATAAAGTCTAGGAAAGATTTTTTTCCTGCTAGTTCTTTTATTTTTTCTCCAGCAATATCTTCGTTTAGAGGCACAAAGATGTTAATAAGAGCTTTCTCTTTAGTCGAGAGACCTGCCACCACCTTTACATGGTTCTTCATAAACTCTTTGTAGTTGTACATATTACCCCCATTGATTAATGCTTGGAAGTTATATCCTGCCCAGTTGGCAATAGCAATAAGTGGCTTTAAACCCACAGCAAGAGCTCTAACTAATGTATCAGCATTTTTTAATGCTTTCTTACTAGACACCACTCTTTTCTCTACAGCCTCTTGATCCTTAGATAGTTTACCTACAAAGGATGTAAGTTGGATGTTACCAAGAGAGTTTAGATTCTCTTTAATACCATAAAGATCGTCATCAATAATAGTTTCTAAAATGTCTGCGTTTTTATTAGTGGCTTCATTAACTCTTGGTTTCCCTCCTTCAAATATTACATTATTGTTTTCATCTAAAACAAGGCTTCCTTTAGCTTTCTCTACAGCTTGTAAAGTGAGAAGAGTGTTTTCCATGTTTTTAGAAGCCTCATAGTTTAACAAAGATTTCATCCATAGTATACCCACTTTATTCAAATCTCTGGAAAGCTGGTCTGCAGCTTTTTCTGATCTCTTAAAGTATCTAGGGATTTGTTTTACAATTTTACCTGTCTCCTTATCTTTCACACCAAAACCCTGTTCTTCATCCACCTGTGCTGTGTAAAGTTCTTTAAAGAAGTCAGAAGACTGTGCAAAGAAATCTCCTCTTTGACCAAACTTTTCAAGAGTGGTGGCCTCTATTAGAGGGAAGAATGAAGATCCTTCTTTTTCCAAATAACCCAAGTTTTTAGCTTTCTGGTTTAGAGCTGTGAAGAAATTCCATACAGCTAATGCAGCATCACTCTTACGCATTTCTTCATACTCCTGAGAGTAATGACCTTCCTCTTTCATAGTTCTGTTAAATAGATAACTAAAGGTGAAGTCTTCATAACCATTGAAGGAAGAGCTATTTATTTCTAGAGAATCTTTGAGTTTTTTAATTCTATAAGCTTTTTGTCCTGCGTCTGCCTCTGGGTCAGAAGAAAATTGTGTACGATTAATTTCATCCATCCCCTTTTTAATAGCTTCTTCAGATAACTTATTGTACTCTTCAAGATCTATATTTTTTATCAAAAACTCTTTATCTCTAACTTTTTTAGCTTTATTAATAGCCTCCCAAAAAGTTGGATCAATTTTTTTTATAAGTTTTAATTTACCATTAGTCACTGTACCAATCATGTCAAAAGCTTTTTTACCTTTAGCTCTTGCTTCTTTTTCTAGTGGTAATAATATTTTTTCAAACTCTCCTACAGCTTTGGATAGAATTATATCCACCTCGCTGCGTACATTAATAACTAAATTAGACGCAGCCTTAATAAGCTTTGGAGAAAGCTTAGAACCTTCAATAAAGTTTTTTTCTAGCATAGACACTTCTGCCTCAGCAGCTAGTGCAGTCATCTTATCTGCTTCTGTTGTAACTCCTTGTCTTTGAGCAAATTCCACAGCAAACTCTCTCTGTAGCTCTAAGATTTCATTGTCCATCCTTTTAGTAAAAGTGGATATATCCTCTAAAGAAGATAACACTTTTTTATCTTCAACACTAAGTCCTTCTTTAGGAAACACAGATAGGAATACAACATCTAAGGCACTAAACTTATCTGCACTATTTTGGTAGGAAATAAGTTCTTTAAGTTTTATTTCTATTTCTTCTTTAGAAAGATCTGAAAACTTAGTTTTCTTGATATTGTCTATTGCAAGTCTGGCATTTTTAATAAATGTTTTACCAACGTTTACAAGAGGTTCAAAGTCCAACTTAACATGTAGCTGTCTGATAGCTTTACTGTATTCAGAAAGCCTTAGTCTTTTTGCCATTTGCTGTTCTGCAGGTACATACTGACTTTGCAGCTTATCATACTCTGTCCTCATTGCACTCAATAAGGAATCCACCTTTTCATTACCAGTAGATTCACTATTTACAGGTACAGGTAGAAGATATAGAGTGGTTTCTTTAAGACTATCTAATTTACCAATCTCTACAGATTTAGCAATTAAAGGACTTTTTCTATCATTAGGAATAGAGTTTTCATAATTAACTATGAAAGGAATCATTCTGGCTTTCCTAAGTTGATTAGGCTTTAGTCCATAGTTGTATAAGATTTTGGTATATTCCCCCATCTGCTCTTTCCATTCTTTCTGCTTGAACCAAGGAACATCTTCTTCTCTACGTTTGTCTATACTACTAAACTTCCAATCTAGAATATCCACTTTAATATCTGATGTGCCATCAGCTTTTGTAATAGGCTCTATAGCCATAAAGTCCACAGTAGAAGCAAGAAGTCCTTTCACTTTTTCATTGATCACCATCTTCTCAAGTATAAACCTAGTACCAGGAGCATAAGAGTTTATAAGCTCTACAGCAAACCTCTCCACTTTATCTACAATATCTTTAGATAGAGATGTAGGAATGACTTCACCAGATACAGGTGTAGGTCTTTTATATCCATTCTCATCAATTAATACATTACTAATGTATTTCTCAAGATATCTATGTCCATCTAAACCCCAATCTCTCTTTTGCTCATCCACCTTCTTTTGCTCTTCAGTTCTTTCAGGGCCTTTATAAGCTTCTTTAATCTTTTGTGTAACTGATTTAAGCACTCTAATTGCCTTGTACATATAATGTCTATCCTTTGGGTCTGCATCATTTAATACTAAATCTGCATCCTTTTCCAGAATAGTGTTGTACATTTGATCTACTAAAGGATTTTCCTGCACTTGGAAAAATACTTCATCACCTATTACATCAGTGACAGGCCCTATTTCTCCTGCTACAATTTGAGAAGCTACATCCTTAAACAAATCAATATTTGCCTTTCTATAAAGACTCTTAATAAAATCTAGGATACTAGTCCACCATGAACGTACTTGATTAACATTTTCTTCTTGTCTAAGTTCAGGAAACTGATCTGGATTCTGACCATCATTAATAATGAGTTCTGCTATGAGTTTATCTACAGCTTCTTTCTTAATCTTACGAATGTTTGGTTTACCATTAGGAAGTTGATAAGCTTTTAACTTGCTATACTTATCCAAGACAACTTTGTATATCTTGAACTTATCAATCTTAGATATTAGAGTGGTGATTATTTCAGGAGAAGTTTGTTCAATCATAGCTGTAGCTATATGGACCACTTCTTCTGTAATAGCTTCTCCTTCTTTACCTGTAGCAATGGCAATAGTTTTTTGGGCTAGATCTGCAACAGCATTAATTCCTGTAGAAGGTATGTCAGGATTACCCTTTAAATAGTCAGAAAGATCTTGAAGACTAACACCCATTTTAGTAGCCACTTCTTTCATCCTAGCAACCACTTCTGGTGCAGCTTGAGAAGTTTCTACATTTTCTATTTGGTAATTTATACCCTTGGCATTGTCAATAGCTTTGAAGGCTCTCTTATTAGGAACAGCTTTTGTATTGTTGTTCTCTTCAGAGAATAGTCTTTCCTGTACTCCATACCTTTCTTTAGCTCTGTCAGAAAATATAGTGTTATATTTTCTAAAAGCATTCAAGTCTAGAATATTAAGAAATTTATCTATAATATTTCTAGTACGCATCCAAGCTTTTGTAGAAGCTTCTGCTGTTTTAAATTCGCAACTACTTGCCATATATTAACATTCAAATGGGTCTTGTGATTCGTTAGTTTCTGATGTCCAATCTTTATCTGTTTCTGAAGATGGTTGAGAAGTTTGAAGAGCATCATTTAATTGTTCTCTCCAATTTGAGTCAGCCATATTAATTGCAGGAATACCTTTTCTTCTAGCCATCTCTACAGCTTGTCCAGTTCCACCTTTAGGTCTAATACCTGATGTTTCTTGTGCATAGAATAAAACAAAGTCCACAGGAGTATTAAGATTATCACCAAATATTTGATTTGTATTTCTAGCCATTAGTTTAAGAGCTCCTGGAGATAATGCTCCTGGATTAGGATGCAACTCTCTAGCAATGTTTTGTTCTTTAGGTCTACTTCCTTGTTTCTCAGGAGAGAACAAATTCTTTTTATTTGTTCCTTTAGAAAATGCTGCATCAGCACCCTCTTCTCCACCACGGAATGTAACTCCTGTGTTAAGTGTATATCCTTTAGACTCTAGTTCTTTTGCAACTTCTGTCATTTGATTCAAAGTCTCTTTAGGAGTTTCTCTACTACCAATACCAGAATATGTCATTGTAGGAACTTCTGATTTAGAAGGAAGTTTATTAAACTCTGTCATATTTGGAGATTCTTGAATAGGTGCTTCTTGCAAAGGTATGGAAGTTGGTAGAAATTTCCTAATTTCTGCATCAGTTCTTTCTGGAGAAGTGTAAATAGTTTCTTCTAATACATCCCCAAAGAAGTTGTATTGTTTAATGTAAGAACCTTTTTGTACAGGAATGAAATCATTGTCAAATACAGAAGGTCTTTCTGTGTCATAGAATTCATTAGCCCTAAATCCATCTCCCCAAGCATTTACCATTTTGTAAACAAAATTTTCATATTGTTTCTCTCTAAGGACTACAGGATCAGTTTTTAAATCATCATTATACACTTTAACAAATAATCCTCTTTTAATGAAAGAATAGTCTCTTATCTTACGCATTTCCTGTTTTTCTTTCTTACTAAGATTTGCTTCCCAAGTGTATACAATTGCATCTGATTGTGTAGCTCTAGAACGTGTAGATAGTTTTATAAGCTGTGGTATTTGTCCATTTGCAATGGCTGTTTTGATTGTATCTTTAAAAGATACCATTGGCATATTGTAATACCATCTTCCCGAAGCACTTATTCCTCCTCTAGCCTTTTCATGAGGAACAATTGTATTATCAGACCAGTTATTTCTTTGAAGAACATTGAGCTTGTAGTAATCCATTAAGTCAATATCTGTACGTTCTTCTAAACTATTTATTACATCTCCATATACATCTTGGAAATCTTCATATGGAAGAAGGGATGTAAATGAATAAGGTGTAACTGAAAGCCCTGATTGTAGAATAGACACTGCTACAATCTTTTTGTAGGTTTTTAGATCCCCTATAGAAATAAAATAATTTCTCATCTCCCTAAAAGAGTATATGATTTGATCTTGATCATAAATCTTATTGTCTTTATTATCTATAGATAGGTTGTTGGCTCTACCTGGTCTATCTGATGATTTTAGTACTAAGATACCTTTCTTACCAATAATATGATTATCATATAGAGGATGGGTGGGATCTTGTGCTATATCATTTTTTAGATTAGTAATTTGTGTAGGAGCATTGTCATCTGATAATAATATAAGTTTAAGAAATTGATTTCTTTCATCTGTAAGTTGTACTGCCCAATCAAAGAAGTCATTAACAGCTTTTCTTGAAATCTTTAAGAAGTCTCTATCATTAGTAGTCAAAGTGTAAGGGCTTAATACGTCTTCTAGAACTTGTCTCACTTTACCTCTATCAGATAAGAAAATGGTATCACCTAAAGCACTTCTCATCTTTTCCACCCTATCTACAGTCTTTCTAATAAAGGAGTTTTCTAATAGAAAATCTGCAGAAGAAATGATAGATTTCTTAGCTCTTTCTAACTGTTCTGATTTTTTAAATACCAAGAAAGGGTCTCCAAGACTGGCTGTATCATAGTTGGTTCCTTGAGTTACGTAAAGCAACTGTTCAGACATCTTGGCATATTTCAAGAATTCAGTTAAAGCCACTTGTTGAACAGCTTTGTCTTCAGGGGTAAATTCCTTGGCACCTACAAGTTCTCCTAGTTTAATAGTACTTGGTAGTTGATTGGGAAGAGGAGTGGAAGTTTTATACTTCTCTTGAGCTGCTTCTACAAATGAGTCTATAAATAGGTAGGAATACCCTGCATTCTCTATTGATTGTAGGTAGTCTAGAATGATAGGCTGGTTCATAAAGAAAGCCACTGTATCTATTGGCACTCCCAACTTAACTAAGAATAAAAACGTAGAAGCTACATTAGGCTTGGCTCCAAGTTGCATGATCCAAGGACCCTTTGAAATGTCCACATATCCATCAATGAATTGACCAATAATATCAGAAATATGTTGTCCTTTTGGATATTTTTTACTTCTTTCAGCATTTTTAATCATAGATAAAGTGGGTACTTCCTTACCGTTGATTTTCATCTTATTATATTCAGGAAGTTTAATAGTCATATCTACTGGATTCATAGAGCCTCCTGTCAACCAGAATTTATCTTGTTTATCTAAATTTGCAAATCTAGACTCATCAATATAAATAGGTTGTCTTTGATTTAAGGAATGGTTTGTCTGAGCCACAGCCGCAATACCAATTGCATACTTACCTCTAACAAATGCATGTCTTAAAGTATCCATGAATGTTCTATCCAACATATTACCTACAGCATCACTTTCAAAAGTTTTTTCTCCTAGCTTTTTAGTAATATTATCTGCAAGATCTTTTAGTTGCTTTGCAGAATTGGGTTTAATTAGTTGTTCATAATTTGCTTCACTCGATACTAAATTCTGAAGAGATTGAATGTAAGCATTCTCTAAAGACTTTCTGTACATTCTATCTGCAAGAACATCATAGTCATCCTCAATCTTATCAAGATCTTTATTTCTTTCTCCTAGAAGAACATATTCAATATCCTCTTTTATAATAAGATCTTTAATCTTTTGTTTAGCCTGATCCCCTATTCCAAAATAAGGAACTATCTTAAGATCTCCTTTAGCAGTGGTGTAGACATTCTTAAAGTAGATACTCAACTTGTCAATATCAAAGTCAGATCCCACTTTTCTAACAAGAGCAGAAGGAACTACAACAGAATCTCCAAATTCTTTTGGTAAGAATTGTTTAATTACAAAAGAATCAATTGAGTTTTGTTTCTGTGTAGGAATACGGAATGCAATTCCAGATAAAATCTTTTGTCCTTCAGGAGTGTTATTTAAGTATTCAAGAAGTTTCTCATCAGACATATTAGTATTAAACCATCTGCCCACCATAATCTCTGCTACACGTTTACCATCTTTCTCATAAAACTTCAATACATCAGAAGTGTATCCCTCTTTACCATTGATAGAAGTTTTTTCAGCTCTTATTTCTTCAAGACCTGTAGAAGGAATTTGCACCTTTAAGCCTCCAGAAATCTTAGGAGAAACAATATACTTATCTACTAATGAGTAAAGAATACTTTTAATTTGGCTGTAAGCAGGGGTGGCTTCTAGTGCAGATTTGTCACTTAAGAAATCTTTTAAGGCTTGAACAATGTTTGAGTTCACCTCTCTTCTTAAGATTTCATCATTAAGAGCTTTTCCAGCTTTAGACTTATCCACTATAACATAGGTGTCATCCTTTTCTTCTATGCCTAATTTGTTAAGAAGAGTTTGATATCCCATCTCTGTCATTTCTTCAAGAAGCATTTGATTATCTTGAATCTCTCTAAACAGTGGGGATGTAGTTCTTCTTTCTTCATTGGACAACTTGCTCCATTCATCATATCCTTTCTCATAATCTATAGGTACTCCTGCATTCATGAAGTCCATAGTTACAAGTTTGGTCACCTGAGATCCTCTAGTAACAAAAGGTTCTTCTTTTGAAGGCACATCAGATTGAATACTCATAATTGCAAAAGGCACTTTTATCTTCCCTTTATATGGAGTTGTATTAAATTTACCATCTGCATCATAGAATGGATTAGGAGATTCTGCTCCCACCTTTCTAGCAGTGTTAAATACAACATAGTCTATATTCTCTAGTTGCATTTTATCATAGAGCTTTAAAAGATTGGAAGAAGCTCTTCCACCATTCTTAGCTATCTCTTTCTGCACACGATAAGACAGAGGGTATAAAGCAAACTTATCTAAGATGACATCATTGTAAGGTCTACCATTACCCTTGTTACCAGCAACAATAGGCTTTTGAGCAGTGTAAGTACTAGTAACTCCAGGATTTCTTTTTGCTAACAGATCCATCTCTTCTTGAGAGAGAGGGATTTTCCTGTCTCTTTTTTCCCAAGCTACATCATACCTATACTGAAGTTCTTCCATATCATTCCAATTACTAGCACGTATTCTTAAATTACGATAAGCTTTCATAGAAATCATACCACCACCATCTCCTTCATCCCAAGGCTCATAGTCTGGAAGATCAATAACTCCTTGAACATCTTCTAAAGTGGTGGATGTAAAATGATCTTGAGTAAAATCTGTATAACCAATATCTCCAGGCTCATATCCTTCATTCCAAACTCTATTCATAACAGAGTTCATTTCAGGAGAATTATTAATGATAGCTTGCCTAGGTGACAAGAAGTTCTTGATACGTTTTAACTCCTCTGAATATTGATATGGATCAGAGTATAATACTTTATGGAATTCAATATTATTAATAATGTAATTAGCAGTGAGTGTAGATAGAGCTAAGTCTAAATTTGCATTGGAGATTATTCCATTTTGGGCAAATGCCAAACTTTCTACATTATGAGTTTCTCCATCATCTGATTTAGAAATAATACTATACTTCTCTAATACATCATATACCTTTTCAGACTCTGTTTTAATAAATTTTTCAACAGCAGAGTCTATTTTAGATTTATACTTATTATAGATTTCTTCTGGTGAAATAGTTTTATCTGAAAGAACAGTTTTAGATAATTCCTCTCCAAGAATAGCTTGCATAAATCTTAACTCACTATTCTTTCTCTTCTTAGCAACAGGACGTTTTTCTCTTACAAGATTAATCTCATCAATTAAGTATCCTCTAAATATATTATGAATTTGGGTATAGCCCATTCTCATATCTTCTTTAGTAATAGGATTACCCATGTAAGTCATATATTCTCTAGAGGCATCTCCTGCTACAAGATTGTAGTAGTATCCATCTAAATTCATATTTATCTCTTGCACCATACGTTCTTTAAAGTTTAAAGAACTAGAAGCCTTCTTCTTACCCTTACCCTGATCATTCGTACCATCAGCAGCAGCAGGTTTTAATAGTTGATCTACATCTCCTCCAGTTCTTTTTGATCCTGTTTTTGTTTCTGGATCAATATTGAAAATGGAGTTCAGAAGAACAGAGTTTTGAGCAAAAGAATCTGTATACAAATAACTGTATTGAGGACTATCTTTCAAAGACTCATAAGTAGGATATGCAGACAAAGCCTTGTATAAATCAGAACTAGGATTGGTACCAATAAAGGTTTGACTCTTCTCTCCATTAATAGCATAGAAAGTACTGGCAAAGTCTGGGTTTTCAATCTTAGCTTTAATAGAAGCTAAAGTGAGAAGTCTGCTGTTAATATCTAAAGCCCTGCCACCAATAGTAGCGATTTTTTTTCTTTCAGTCATACTGGTTTTAATACCAGTGGTAGCTATATTAAACTTCTCAAACAAACTAGGATTGGTTATCTCTAAGTCCCTAAGATCTGAAGCATCAAACTCAATACCCAGAGAGGCTAAAAATTTAACCTTTTCTTCCAGAGTATTAATCTTTACACCATTGAAAGCTTTTTCCTTAGCTATATAAGCCTTTTGCTTAGTGTTGTATTCAAAATAAGGATTTTTAGGATTGTTAAATAATGCCCTCAAACCATTAATAAATCTAGACTCAATTTGTCTAGTAGCAGTGCTTAGGTTAGAATCCCCCACTTGCACATCTTCGTTTGCTAAAATGTTTAACATTTTAACATCAGGATTTTGTTTGTTAAAGGCAGTACTAAATGCAGCTATTAATTGTACATCATGTCTTTTTAGTAAAGACCAATCAATCTCATCAGAAGAACTCACCTTCGTCAGCCTTTTAAATAGAGTTTCATAGTTAGGGTCTTCTTTAGCCATAGTCCTAAGCTTTTCAAGCATATCATCTGTAGATAATGCATCATGAACATTACTCATTACAGACACCCATGCTTCGCTTAGAGGTATTAGTTGTACACCCCCTATAGATGTAGGTTTAGGCTTCCCATCTTGATTAAGTACAGGAAGTGTAGATAATAATAACTTAGTAGCACTATTAAGTTTTCTAAAGTGGTCAATCTTATCAGCACCATCATATTCTCCTTTACCAGTTTTATCTGGATCATTAAGGTTTATACTATCATTATCATCAAACTCTACATCATATTTCTTAAGATAGATCTCATGGGTTTTTAGAAGTTCTTCCCAATTTAATATAATAGAGTTAAATAAAGATTTGTACTTAGCAGTTTCTTTGTCTGCAGAAGCTTTTTTAGAAGCATCTTTTTCAGCTTCAGCTTGTGCAATATTAGACAAGCCTTTAATCTTTTCTCTTAAGTTAGCTTGTATTTTACCATAAAGTTCTGTCTTATTAATAGGGGTCACTGCAAAAAGACTTTGATCATCTCTCTGCAAATAACCTAGAGTGAGAAAAGTCATATGCTGCATAATCTCATGTATCTGAGAATTAGTAAGTCCAGGTATTTCACTAAGTTCTGAACCTAAAACTATTTCAGCGTTCTCTATGTCAATGATTCCATCTTTAGCAAAAGATAGTGTAGACTCCTCAGGGATGAATGTTTTGTAATACCCTGAACCAATTCTCTCAAATAGTTGTTTAGTATTATTAGATGCACTATCTCCAGTGAAGAAGTTCTTAATAAAAGCTACAAGTTCTTTGAACAATCTAGAAATCAAAGACTGACCTTCCACCTTTGTGGTGGGAAGAATTCCATTATTAATATATGCTCTAAATTCTTCTGCTAGTTCTTCTTTAGCTTGTTGAGGAGTGGCTTCAGAATATTTAATTGTCTTACCTAACACTCTATCTACAAAAGAACCAGGACGATTTTTAAACTCTGAAAGTATAAGAGCCTGTTCTTTTGGATCAGTAAACATTTTCCAAATAGCCTCAAACACTTCATGATAAGCTGTACCCACTTCTGCATTTCTATAAACATAGATTGCCCCTTGGCTAAACATACCCCAGGCCTGCTTACCATTAGTAGATCTTAAAACATTCTTAACTCTATATACAGGGATGTTTGATGGCAACACTTTCTTTAAGAAAGCCTCCACTTTATTCCAATCTTCTCCTTCATACTGATCCATAGTTTTGGAAACCATTTCACGAAGTTCTGGATCATCCGCATTTCCTTCTGTAGAATCCCAAGCATCATCTAATTGTTGATCTACAGCTGGTGTGATTTCTTCTGTAGTGATTTCTGCTTTAACTTCAGGGGCAGCTTCAACAACTGGAGCTTGGGCTGCAGCTTCTTGTTTAGCTTGTTCTAAAGCTGCAACATCTTTTGCTATCTCATTGAAAGTGTATTTAATAAGGGCAGCATTAGTTAATGCTTCTTTAGCTGTTTCCTCAGAAATAGTTTCTTCTCCAGCTCTATCAGAAATGTATTTATCAACAGCCTCTTGAGTTAAAGTTTTTTTGTAATTATCTTTAACCTTAATATCCACTTCAAAGTCTTTTAAAGTGTCAGGAGTGGCAGGATCGTAAACAAATTTAATATTACCATCAAGTTTTGTTAGAGTGATGGTATTTGGAGTTTCTCCATCTAATACAAATTTTCCTTTAGGAGTTTCTGCTACAGGGGCTTTTTCTACAGGTTTTGCAGGTGTGCCAGGGGTTTGTATAGTGATGGCTTTTCCTTCAGGAGCTACATCTGTAGCCTGCTTATCAAAGTCTTTAGTATCAATGAAGAAATAGATACCTGCCCTATTAGGTTGTCCCTCTTTAACAGGAGCCATATAAGTAGTTAGAGGAATATCTTCTGAAGCTCTATTTAAAGATAGTTTACCAGTGGCATCAGGAGCTTTATTAGACAATAAGTATGTTTGATAGTTTGGCCATACAACTGACTCATATTGTCCTTCAGAAGTTACAGAAATGATTTGCTCATATCTTTGATTGTAATAAGTGCTATCTGTTAATTTAGAATTTGTATTAGCATACATTTTCTGTAACAACATAGTGATGGTCCCTTTGTTTGCAGCTAGGTCAGTGGGTGTAAACTCTGAAACAGCCACCTCTTTACCAGACATAAAGAGTTTAAATCCTTCTGCAGTTTTATCAAACCATAAACTATTGTAGCTAGGATTTTTACCCTCTCTAGGAGTGCCCCAGTGAGTGACAGTTCTTAACCAATCAATAAGACGCATTGCTTCAGGAGAATCTGAAAGAACGAATTTACCTTTTGTGTTCTCTTCTACAATAACAGTGGCTAAACGCTGTAAGGCATCATAGATAGCATTAGCTTCTTTATCAGTGTGTTGTCTATTGTTTAAAGGTTGATAAGCATTCTTAAGTCTCAAGAAAGGTCTACCTAAAGCTTTTGAGAAAGATGTTGAACCTAAAGATATTTTCTCTTCCTGAGTGGGAACATATACCACTGGACTCTGTCTCAAGTCAGAATCTGTAATTAGTCCTACGTCTTGTGTAGAAACTTTTGCATCATAGTCTGTTACAAATTTCTTTTTATCATCATCCCATTTTTGTACAAACTCAGGAATACCAAAAGATGCTTGTACATCATATCCTTTTAGAGATGAGGAAGCTAGAGCTTCTTCTCTCCATTTAGTATAATTATAAGCACGTTTTATAACAGTCTCTTTGTTTACACTCTCTGAAAATAAGTTTTGTATACTAAGTGGGAATACCTGAAAAATCCCTTGATTATAAAGTCTCTCTACAAATTCTTCTTGGGATTCTCCTTTTTCTTTTGTTAAAGGCTTACCATTTTCATCCACTGGAGTATATGTACCATTCTTGTTTTCAATAGCCATAACAAGAGAAACAGTTGTAGAACTATCCACATCTTCTTTACCTTGTTTTAAAAACTCTGTTAGTCCAGGAATAATTTCATCTTGGTTTGTAGAATTAACTACTACACCTTTAATTTTATTTCTGTTTGGCAAAGTGTTTAGTTTAATACCAAATTGATTTGCTCTTGCATGATAAGGAGCTTCTTCTTCCTGAGTTTCTTTAAAAGATCTTTTAGAAGGAACTATAGTGGCTCTATCAACAAGTTGTTCTGGCTTTTTAGCATCTGGTTCATAAGCCTTATCATATTGAGTATTTTGAGTACCTTGATTCAAGGTGCCCAGTATTTGTTTTACAATAGCTTCATTGTTTTTTATAAGGGCTTCTTCTGCTAGTTTTTGTTTATAAGCTTTAGCTACTGATTCAAACCTATCTAGAATAAGTTGTTTTGCTACAATCTCTTTCTGTAGTTCTACAGCATCTTTTTGGATAATATCTAAGTGTTCATTTAAATCTTTAATTCTTTGTTCATTGATAGATATATCTCCATCTTCAACATTAGTAATGAGATCATCTAGTTCAGAAAGTTCTTCTCTGTAAAGAGGTTTAACTTTTAAGAAATTAGGATTAATCTTTAAGAAATCTACAAATTCCTGTCCCATAATACGTGGAACATTTGGATACTTAGCTTCAAACTTACTAATTAAATTTGTTAAAAAATCTACAGCAGAGTCTATTGCTTTTTCTGTTTCCTTAATTAATTTTACTACTACAGAAATTTGGGCTCCTGTTTTTTCTTGAAGAAGTTCAAGGTCTAACACTTGATTATTTATCTCTTCTAAAAACTCAGAACTTTCTGTAGGGAGCACATCAATATTTTGAGCTAAGTCTGCTACATAGGCTAAGTTAAATTCAATTTCATCTTTGTCTGAATTTAAAGTTTCCATTTCTCTCTCTAGTTGCGTTTGCATTCTAGAAAGTTTCATAGCAGAAGAAAGTGCAGTTTTAGTTGCAGATTTAAAACGTACAGTGTTTTTAGATCTTTTATCTATCTCTGCGTTTGCTATTTCCTCCTCTAAAAGAGCTAAGTCTTTCTTAATTTTTGTAATTTCTTCTTGCTTTTTCTTGATTAAAGAATCTGTTTTTTCTTGATTAGAAGATAGTTCTTCAAATAAATCATTTAGGATTTGTAATCTAAACTCTCTCTTTGCTCCAAGTCTATCATCCACTTCAGAAATAAATTCTTCTAGTACGGTCTGTTGTGCAGGAGTTAAGGTTTCTACTGAAGTGATCATAGCTTGTTTATATCCTTTTTGTGGAACAAACTGATCTCCAGTCACTTCTATAGTTTTTAGTTGTCCTTTTTTGTTGGTATAGACAAATAATAAAATACGTCCTTTTGGGTCATATTCTAATCTACCTTTAACTTTATTTCCTTTACCAAAGTTAAATTCAAATACAGTGTTTATATTTTTTAAGAAAAAATTAGCTTTCTTGTTGTTAATAGTGTCAGACACCTTTCCAAGTTTGTAGTCTGCCAATTCTTCTTTGGAGATGTTCTTTAAATTTCCCTCAGGAGTTTTTATTTGAATTGTACCATCTTCATTTTCACCTATAATAGATATAACAGGAAATCTATACACTGGATTTCCTTCAGCATCATATTTTATAGTTTTACCTAAGAAGTATTCTGTACCTATTTCTACATCTTCTACACCATCTGCAGTTTTTAAACTGACAGTGGGAACTTTTTCTCCTGGTTTAAGTGGAGGAGGAGCTAATTGATTTTCAGGAGCAACAGGTTCTTTAGTTTTAAATTTTTCTGGATTAGATTTTATTTCATTGAAGTCTTCAAAGAAACTTTTTCTACGTATTGTTAAATCAACATAATCAGATAAGTCTTCAACGATTTCGTCTTGATTAATAGATTCTAAATTTTCTAATTCACTACTAACTTTTAAAATTGCAGCTTGAACATCTTTATCATTTAATGCAGTTTTAATATCACCAGTTTTCCAAGCTGCATTATTAAAAAGAACTAAATCTATTTCAGATGTAAGAATTCCTTGACCAGCAAGCTTAGATTGTAATTCTGATGTTCGTTTATCATAATCAATAACTTTTGCAGAAGCATATGTCATTTTTTCAATTAAATCATCACTATATAATCTTTTACCATCTTTATCTAAAAGAACAGAATATTTATCATCGAATAATTCAAATGTCTTATTTATTTGAGTAGCAGTTTGACTAATGTTATCTAAACGTTGTATAAATTTTTCTCTAGTTTCTCCAGTTAAAACAACTCCTTCATTTTGTAATTCTTGAAAACCTTGATCACTTAATGCTTGTTGTTTATATAAACCAATTTCTTCTTTGATAGAATCTACTTTACCATATTTAACTCTAGGCATAATATAAGAAAGAGTATAATCTTGCTCATAATCTTTTTCATTTAAAGTATCATTATTAGCAATAGCTTCTTGACGTAACTTTTGAGAGTTAACAGCAATGTTACCATACTTAACTGCATCTTTTAATACTTGATTAATATTTTTAGAGTCATTGATTGCTTTAATAGCATCTTCAGTATTAGTTCCTTTTATACCACCATCACCAAAAAATCCTCGTTCTTTAATTGTATTTTGACCAAATGGAGAAAATGATGTTTGTATACCTCCAGATAAACCACCAATTAATATACTTTCTAAACCTTCTTTAGTTGACAAAGTTTTACTAACACCTTCACCCAATACATTTTCAAAAGCACCAGATACATTTTCCCAGAAGGAACTTATATCATCATTAACATTATATGCCCTTGAAAAATAATCTTCTGTACCTATTTGAATAGCAGATTGTGCACCTTCTTCAAATGCTTCTGAAGGAGCAAAAAGTAATGCAGCAGGATTAACTACATATTTATTAAATAAACGTCCAGGTTTACCAGCAATTGCTTCTAAAAGACTTGGAGATTTAATATATTTAGCAGCAACCCTGTCTGCAAGAGTAACACCTTTTTCTACATTTTCTTTTACTATTTGATTCATCATCCTTCTTTCTGCCACTTTTGATGAGTTCAGAATTTTAGGAAGTTGAATATAGTTAGTAGCACTTAATAATGCTACATTCATTCCCCAGGTATAATTACCTACCTTTTCAGCATAATCATTAATTTCATCTAATGCTGATCCTGTAGGTTCTTCCCCATATTTAGAAATATATGATTGAATCATTTTTTCTCTAACAGTATTTAAATTCTGTAAAGATTCAAAACTAGCTTCACCCATTGTACCAAATACAGAAGTTAAACCTCTATCAGCATTAGTCAACAGTTTAGCTCCAAGTGGTTTTAAATACTGATTAGATAATCCTGTAAGAGCATTATTTACAGCTCCATATCTTCCAATCTTAGGTGCAGTGAGAATAGCATTTTCAACTGCTTCAACAGTTTCTAATCCTTTACCTGCTTGAACTAGTCTATTTGTAAGACCAATAGATTTTAATATACCTCCCCAAGCAAACCCAGCTCCTATAGATCCTACAGAGTAACCTAGATTTTTAAGAACTTTATCAGAAAAAAAGTTTGCTGTAAGAATATTATCTGGACTATACCAACTAGCATCCTTTTCAGCTTTAGTATAAAAATTAGGAAGATAGTTTTCTAAATATTTATTGGTAGAATCAAGACCTCTGCCAAATTCATTATCATAAAAAGATGAAACTTTTGCATCTCTAATCATTGAACCAATACCATAAACAGTTCCTACAGTACCATTTAAGAAAGAAGTTGTAGCAGTACCAACCATTTTACCAAAACCATTCCCCCACTTTTCCCAAGTGCCTTGTTGCTGACCATACATTTCTTCCATATCTCTTCCAGGAAGATAGACATTATATCTACTACTGTCAGGAAGTGATGAAGCACTTACATTTGGTAATGCACTACTTTGAGTTTGAATACCTGCATATAACTGATCTGAAGAAAGTTTAGGACTTCCTCCTCCCATAGAACCAGGTCCAACTGGAGTGTAAACAGGAATTTCCTGTGATCCACCACTTAAATTTATTGGTTTACCTGGTACCTCTATTTCTTCTGCCATAATTATTTTGTACTTTTAGCTTTGTTTTCAGCAATTATTTGTTGAATCAATTGTGGAGTAATTCCATTTAATCCTTGAATAGATTCATCAATATTTGGTTTAGGAACATTAAATGTTTTAAGTATTTTCTTTCCACCATTATTAACAAATATGTGATTATAATATTGTGTAGATGGATTACCATCTCTATCAATAACTGTTGTACTACTAATATTTCCCCTAACGTCAATACTATTTGGAAGCTGTCCTCTTAATAAAGGAAACTCATCTTTATTATAAAGAACATCATTTTGTAAATATGTATCAAAACTTTTAACATCTCCTGAATATGATGTAGTACCATTACCAGTTGAATTAAATCTCATCTCAGCAATTTTTACTCCAGGCATTGTAAATAAATTAGAACTATTTACATTAAGTTTAGATGCTTGATATCTATCAATTGTCATCTCTCCAACAAATTGTGCTTGATCATTATAAAACTTTATCACTTGATTAATTTGTCCACTAACTTCATCTTTTTTAAATTCTACTTCCATAGAACCTTTTTTAGGATCTTTAACAATCTCCATCATTGCTGGAGCATTATCTAAGAAACCTGGAGATTCATTAATTCCATTTTTTACATAATCACCAATAAATCTTCCAACATCATCTCTAACAACTTTATCTACTTCCTCTTTACCAGTAATAATTCCAGTTTTTCCTACAGGATTAAATTGATAAAATTCTTTAATTGCCTCTGCTCTTTTTTCTATATTCAAAACAGTTGATGGATCATTGATTGCTTTACTTAGTGTTGTAAATGATTGTACATTAGGATTAACTCTACCAACTAAATTTACACCTGAAAGTTTTGCAGATTTTTGTAAAATAGTAGGAATATCAGTCATTATTCCAGATGTAATAAGATTTTGATTTAAGTAACGATCAAATGTAGAACTACCAGTAGTTACCTCACCTGATAAATTTTTAGTAATAATTTCAGCTGAGTTTTTATCTATTCCTTGAGAAGCTAATCTATCTTGAGCACGTTTAGCTTCAGCTTTAATAGCTGCAGATTGTCCAAATTTATCACCATTAACTGCCATAGCTAAATCATATTGTTGCTGTGGAGTTAATGTAATTTTTCCTGAAGACATACCTAACCATTCTTGAACTTTATCTGGAAGAATTGCTCTGTGAACTTTACCAAATATTGTATTAGTATCTACAGTGATTGATTTTAGAGACGCAGTTAATTTTTTATAATCATCTGGAACTTTAGTATCTATTTTCTTTTTAGCTTCATTCAATGTGTTAAATACATTTTTAGCATTTTGTGCAGATACTAAATCAGATTGTAATTGTGCATCTAACTTATCTGGATTATTACTTAAATAAGTGTTTGCTTTTATAAGCCATCTGCTTCTAAGGCCTTCTACAGATTCACCAAGTTCAGCAGCAGTAATGTTTATTAGTTTAGCTTTAGCTTGTTCTTCTGTCATTCCTGAATCTGAAAAGTTTTTAATTCTATCTCGATTTTTAGGACTATCAAGAAATGTTTTAAATAAAAGATTATCTGTAGCAGATGCATAAATATCAGAACTTCTGTTATATAAATCATCAAATTTAATATTAGCGTCTGCTCCAGCTAAGTCTATTGCTCCTATTTCTGGAGTGGCAAATACTGTAGGATATTTAAGTTTAAGTTCTGCTTCTTTAAATTTGTTATCTTTAATATTTTGTTCTTTAGTTTCTGTAAGAGTGGCCCATTTATAACTCATGTCCTCTCGTCTCATAGTTAAATCATTCGCTTCTTTTTGTAATTCAAAATTTATTTTAAATAGTGGATTATCTTCAAAAGTTTTTGATTCTGCAACTGAACCATACATCTTAGTCCAATTATTCCTACTCTCCTGCATATACATAGATCCTCTTATAGCATCAGGATTAGTTTTAGCAGTAGAAATTGCACTATCATATTCTGATGAAACTGATGATATAGCAGTTTCTAATTTATCTATATTACTTTGTACATCTTCACCTGCAGCTTTTTTCATGTTTAAGTCTGCTAGGCTTTCTTGTAATCTAGAAACTTCTTGTCTTTTAACTGATGCAATTTTTTCAACTAGTAAATCTGTAGAGTATCCTCTATAATTATATTCTCCAGTAATTTGTAATTGTTGTTTAACTCTAGGATCAGAAAAGATTTGATTTAATGTTCCTTTCACTTCATCAGGAAGACGCCCTTCTTGTTCAAGTTTAGATGCAATTTTTGATACAATAGGTCTTTGACCAATTACTTGTTTTGTTTTAGGATCTATAACCTTTTCGTATCTAATATTTTTATTTTCATCAGTTTCATATATTTGATCAATTGTCCAACCTTTAGGCTTTACAGCATCAAAACTTTCTTTAACAAACTTATCAACATCAAAATGATTAATATATTCTTTATTAAATACAATAGGCTTTCCAGACGCATCAGTTAGTTCTGATTTTAAATATTCAGAATAAACTCTATTATAGTTATATTCATTATCAGCAGTAAGATTACCTTTTTTTCTTTCTTCACTCATAAACTCTTTTTGTTTCTGAATGTTTGTAGCAGAAGATACTGCAGCTAAAATAATAGGATCTTTAATGATTTGCTTAGTCATTCCTCCAACAGAGTTTACTAATTGATAGTTAGAGAAATCTCCAGCAGCAACTGTTTTAAGTTTAGATCCTAGATCATTAAGTTTAGATTGTAAATAATTTTTCTGTAAATCAGTCACTACAGGTAATCCTGCAACATTATCAATGTTAGTTTGAATCTTTTGAAGACCCTCGTCATAGCGTCTTTGTTTTTCCATACCCACTTGAACCATTGCCTCTATAGGCAATTGTTGGATGTATGGATTAAACTTAGGAATTTGATCTGTATATGAAGCCATAGTCTTTAGGGATGAGCAAATTTAACTTAAAGTAT
>Ga0208857_1000098_pt1 | contig 22522 bp, 21 predicted proteins | sample LakMenEpi05Nov12_FD_150674 | JGI IMG/M metagenome (GOLD analysis project Ga0208857, IMG submission 150674) | Freshwater microbial communities from Lake Mendota, WI - 05NOV2012 deep hole epilimnion (SPAdes) | ecosystem: Environmental > Aquatic > Freshwater > Lake > Epilimnion/Euphotic zone ... | reverse complement strand
CTTGAACTGTTTTGATGTACTATCTGTTGTTAATGGGGTCATACTTTATAACTGCTGAAATGCTTTCTACATATACATTTTCGCAGGTTTTGACCCCTTTTTTTTAGTTCTTTGTGAGAAATCCGGGATAGGGGGTATTCAGGGGGAAAGTAATTCCTTAAACAATTTAGGCAATGCTTACAACTCCCTGGGACAGTACGAAAGGGCGATCGCATTCTACCAGCAGTCTTTGCAGATAAAAAGGGAAATTGGCGATCGTAATGGTGAAGCCTTATGTCTACAAAATTTGGGTAATACTTATTACAAATGTGGCAAAATTAAGGAAGGCTTTGCAGCATCTTATCAAGCCCAAATGATTCGCCAAGAACTTGGAGTTCCAATGTTTTATCCCCAGTGGATGAAATCATTAATAAATTTTGCTCAACGTGGGCATTTACAATTAATTTTGTGTTTTATTTTTGGGCTGATAGCCTTTCCTTTTGCCTTAATGTGGATTGTTATAATGTCTTTATGGCGCTGGCTACGCGGTTCGTTTCGGCGATGAGATAAACTGTAAACATATCTGACAGAAATTTAATGTAAATTCAAAGTTGTAAAATCCAATGTATGACAACATCTGTAAATATCTCGCCGAAAACTTCCAAGCAGACTTAGCCACATGGTTACTTGGTTCACCAGTTGAATTAACAGAACTGAGTCCAACAGAATTATCAAACGAACCAATTCGTGCCGATTCGTTAATTTTATTACAATCAGAGAACTTAATATTACATATTGAGTTTCAGACCGATGGTAATAAAAATATACCCTTTAGGATGTTAGATTATCGAGTTAGAGGTTATCGGCGTTTTCCTGACAAAGAGATGCGCCAAGTAGTGATTTATTTGAGAAAAACAGATTCTGAATTAGTCCATGAGAATAGTTTCAGATTAAACAAAACCCACCATGAGTTTGAAGTAATCCGTCTATGGGAACAACCCACAGAACAATTTATGACCGCGCCCGGTTTATTACCATTTGCCGTGCTAAGTCAGACAGAAGATCCTACAATGGTATTGAGCCGGGTAGCACAAGCAGTCGAAAAAATTAAAGATCAACAACAACAAAGGGATATAGCTGCTGCCAGCAGTATTTTAGCCGGGTTGGTGTTAAATAGAAATGTAATCAAGAAAATTTTCAGGAGTGAGATTATGCGCGAATCAGTAATTTATCAAGACATCCTCGAAGAAGGTGAAGCTAAAGGTGAAGCCAAAGGTAAGGCTGAAGGTAGGGCTGAAACAACAAGAAAATTGGCTATAAATTTATTACGAATTGGTATGAATTTAGAGCAAATTGCTGAAGTCACTGAATTATCTCTTGAACAAGTTCGAGCTTTACAACAAGAAATTCAATCATTGTAAAACTGAGTATTTGTGGTGATTTTTCAGTAAAGAGTGCGATTCCTACGGAGCGCTTCGCTATCGCTCTCCGTAGGAATTATGTATACCTCACAACCAACGAAGATGAGCGATCGCCCCTTGATTTAAAAAACTCTGCTATGATGTAATAACTATATCAATTCAAAACAACTAAAATCATGCAAAAAATAGAAATTGAACTTGATCAAGAAACATTTAACAAAATAGAACAATTGACACAAACACATCATTGTGAAGTTTCCGACTTAATTAAAGCAATGATTGAGCAATTAACTAAACCAGAAATTATCAACAATTCATTGATTGGTGAATGGTCTAATGATGCTGAATTAGTAGATAAAATGGTTGAAGATACTTTACAACATAGAAATTCATAAAAATTGGTGAATAATATATCAAAAAAGGAGAATTGACACTATGTTACAAAATACCTATCAACTTCCCTTAACATTTGATCAAATTCTTAGCTTAGTTAAACAACTTTCTAATTCTGAAAAATTATTACTTAGTAAAGAGTTAGAAAAAGAAACATTGAATAATGAATTAACAGAGTTATTAGAAATATTTCAAACTGATGAATTGTCATTAGAAGAAATTACAGAAGAAGTTGAAATTGTCCGTTCTCAAATTTATGCTAGAAAAAATAACAGTTAAGATAATTATTGATACTAATCTTTGGATTAGTTTTTTGATTGGTAAGGAATTGAAAGAATTAAAAGAGCTTTTACATAAATTATACAATTGATGTTGATAATGTTGGGTTTCCTTGCGTCAACCCAACCTACAATGAAGATTAATTACCTATTCGCCAAATATTGATACATTTCCCATCTTGCATTAACTTCCATTTGCGCTTGTTCTAGCAACAACTTCGCCACCTCTGGTTTACTCTTCGTCAACATCTTAAACCGATTCTCTTGATACATTGACTTTTCCACCGACTCAGAAGGTGCTTTCATATCCAATTGTAGGGGGTTCTTACCCTCATTTTGTAATGCCGGATTATAGCGATATAACAACCATCTTCCTGAGTCTACTAGAGCCTTTTGCTGATGTAAACCAGTGGTCATATCAATACCATGAGCAATACAATGACTGTAGGCAATAATGATTGATGGACCATCAAAAGCTTCCGCTTCTAAAAATGCTTTGAGTGTATGTTCATCCTTCGCACCTAACGCCACACTCGCCACATAAACATTACCATAAGTCATGGCCATTAAACCTAAATCTTTCTTAGGTGCAGGTTTTCCACCCGTCGCATATTTAGCAACTGCGGCTTTGGGAGTGGCTTTAGAAGATTGTCCTCCAGTGTTAGAATAAACTTCTGTATCCATGACCAAAATATTGACATTGCGACCTGTAGAAATCACATGATCAATCCCACCAAAATCTATATCATACGCCCAACCATCACCCCCAACTATCCACACACTTTTCTTAACTAAATAATCAGCGAGGGATTTGAGATTTTCAAACGCAGATAAACGCTGATTAACGCGGATATTTTTTGATTCTATCTGCGTGTATCTGTGTTCATCTGCGTTTAAAATTTCTTGGAGTTTGTGTTTGAGAATGACAATTCTTTCCCGTTGGTCCCAAATATCAGCTTCGGTTTTTTGTTCAGCTTTGAGAATGGCATTAACTAAATTATCGCCAATTTCATTACTTAATTGTGACAATAATTCGGCAGCAAATTCCGCTTGTTTGTCTATAGATAAACGATAACCAAAACCGAATTCGGCATTATCTTCAAATAAACTATTGGACCATGCTGGACCTCTTCCCTCAGCGTTTTGACTCCAAGGTGTTGTGGGGAGATTTCCACCATAAATAGAAGAACAACCGGTGGCGTTGGCAACGAGTGAGCGATCGCCAAACAATTGTGTTAATAATTTAAGGTAGGGGGTTTCTCCACAACCGGCACAAGCGCCAGAAAATTCAAATAATGGTTCTTGTAATTGTTGTTGACGAATTTGGTTTACTTTCAACTTTGTGCGATCGGGATTTGGTAAACTCAAAAAGAAATTCCAGTTTTCCCGTTCCTGTTCCCGCAAAGGTAACTGCGGACTCATATTAATCGCCTTCAGGGTGGGTTCTGCCTTGTTTTTGGCAGGACAGACACTCACACAAATTTCACAGCCTGTACAGTCTTCTGGCGCTACCTGAATGGTGAATTTCTGGTTAGCAAAGTTCTTGTCTTTGCTGTTAGTGGATTTAAAAGTTATCGGTGCATTGACTAACTCACTGGGTTGATAAGCTTTCGCGCGAATAGCAGCGTGAGGACAAACCATCACACATTTACTACATTGAACGCAGACATCACCATCCCAAACGGGTATTTCTTCTGCAACGTTGCGTTTTTCCCATTTTGCAGTGCCACTGGGGAAAGTTCCGTCAGCAGGTAAAGCACTGACAGGTAAATCATCACCTTCCCAGACCATGATTTTGCTAAGAACATTCTCGATAAATTTGGGTTTGGTAATTGCTAATTGCGTTTCTTCCCTATTACCTCTTACCAATGACCTATTACCGACTTCATGGAGATTTTCTAGAGTGTTGTCTACGGCTTTCAAATTCATCTTGACAACTTCCGCGCCTTTTTTACCATAGGTTTTTTCTATGGCTTGTTTGATTTTAGCAATTGCTGCTTTTTCTGGCAATACCCCCGCTAAAGCAAAGAAACACACCTGCATGATAGTATTGATTCTGTGTCCCATGCCACTATTTTTCGCTACTTGACTAGCGTTAATAGCGTAAACTTTCAGATTTTTGTCAATAATCTGCTGTTGGACTTTTGGGGGGAGATTTTCCCAAACATGATCAGCATCATAAGGACTATTTAACAGCAAAGTCGCCCCTGGTGCAGCAGCTTTTAAAATATCAATGGTTTCCACAAATCCCCAATGGTGACAACCGATAAAATTAGCTTTGTCTATGAGGTAAGTTGAGCGAATTTTGCCAGTTCCAAACCGCAGATGAGAAACTGTCATTGAACCGGATTTTTTAGAATCATAAACAAAGTAACCTTGGGCGTTATTTTCTGTTCCCTCACCGATGATTTTGATGGAGTTCTTATTTGCCCCCACTGTACCATCTGAACCCAAACCATAGAACATTGCGCGAACTACATGATCTGGTTCTGTGGAGAAATTGGGGTCAAAATTCAAAGAAGTGAAAGTGACATCATCATTAATCCCAATTGTGAAATGATTTTTGGGTTTAATTTGAGTGAGATTATCAAATACACTCTTCACCATTGCGGGAGTAAATTCTTTAGAAGAAAGTCCATATCTTCCACCAACAATTTTCGGGAATGTGGTTTTTTTCCAGCCTTCATAAATGGCTGTCACCACATCTAAATATAATGGTTCTCCTGCACTTCCGGCTTCTTTGGTTCTATCAAGAACGGCAATAGATTTAACACTATTTGGTAATGCTTCTATAAATCTGGAAACATCAAAAGGACGGAAAAGCCGCACTTTTACAACTCCCACTTTTTCCCCTTGGTTGTTGAGATAATCCACTGTTTCATGAACAGTTTCACAACCAGAACCCATAATCACAATTACTCTTTCTGCGTCAGTGCTTCCATGATATTCATAAAGTTTGTAATATCTGCCTGTGCGTTCTCCAAATTTGTCCATAATTTTTTGGACAATATCAGCACAAACATTGTAATAAGGGTTTGCACCTTCACGAGATTGAAAGTAAACATCGGGGTTTTGTGCTGTTCCTCGTAATACTGGTTTGTCTGGAGTTAAACACCGTTGACGATGTGCAAATACTAAAGATTGGGGAATGAAAGATTGTAAATCTTCATCAGATAATAATTCAACTTTCTGCACTTCATGGGAAGTTCTAAACCCATCAAAAAAGTGCATAAATGGTACTCTTGCTTCTAATGTTGCTGCATGAGAAATCAGTGCAAAATCATGACTCTCCTGTACAGAAGCGGAACATAAAAAAGCGAAACCAGTCGCTCTTGCAGCCATGACATCACTATGATCACCGAAAATAGATAACGCATGGGTAGCTAAAGAACGAGCAGAAACATGAAGTACGAAACTGGTTAATTCTCCGGCAATTTTGTACAAGTTAGGAATCATTAATAATAATCCCTGAGAAGCGGTGAAAGTTGTACTTAATGCCCCTGTTTGTAATGCCCCATGGACAGCAGCAGCAGCCCCTCCTTCGCTTTGCATTTGGGTGACACTGGGAACTGTTCCCCATAAATTGGGTTTATTTTCAGACATCCAAGCATCAGCCCATTCACCCATATTTGAAGATGGGGTGATAGGATAAATAGCAATAACTTCATTTAGTTTGTAAGCTACACGGGCAACGGCTTCGTTACCATCAATTGTGGCATAGGATTTGGTCATGATTTTCCTTTCTGTGTCTTTTGTGGTTGTTTAAACTGTATGCAGAGAAACCAAAAAGATAAGCATTAGAAATAGCTAAAGTCAGGAAGTTAATTTGTGATCTTTTTTACGTTTTTATGAATTGGGAATTATTAATCATGAATTATTTTGACTTTTAGCCAATATTTTAATTATAGCAGATGGTAAATTTTCTATCTATATTAATATTAATGTTGTACTCAATATTTATGATCTTTGATTTATCAAGAGTTGATGATTTTCATGGGGTGGAGGTGCGGGAGGTTTTTTCGTTGCTATTTTATCCTAAATTAGCCTATTTCCTTTTTTGGTTTTAGTACCAGACAAAATCGCGTTTCACTCAGTTGCACGTTAAATAGGTAAAATAGACAAAAAATACTCAAGGAATAACTCGCAAGACAGACTCGCTTGATCACCTTTTAGATCAACTAACCCCATCTTTTGTAACTGAAAACCTTGCTCTGGAGTATAATCTACAGGAGTTGACTGGTTGACAATCGTCTCTGCCTCACCTTCCTCTCATTCATTCTCCCTTCTCGTTCCCAGCCGGAGTCTGGGAACGAGTTTACAACATCATTCTAAAACCCTATCCAACTTTTTCTTATCATTTAGATATAGACAATAGCGATCTCTTGCTCAATTATGGCTTTCAGGTAGTGCTAAAAAAGGGTTAATTACCCTACGAATTTCTTGTACTTCTTCCAATGAAACACCTAATTTATATGCCATACGGTTATGAAGTTCCAGTTCTGAAAACTCAGCTTTCCCATCAGCAATAGCAATTTGCCAAGCTACACATAACATAAGACGATGTTTTACTCGCTCATTATCACTTTGACGGCAAGTTTTATCTCGATGTTCTTCATCAAAAAGTATACTGCTTCGGATAATGTCTTCAAAACTCTGACGTTGATGTATAACTTTCCTAATTAAATCTCGCTCTTGTTTTCTAATACCAGAGGTACTCATTAATCTATCTATAGTATCTTCTTCTTCTGGTGCTAAGTGACCATCAACCCAAGCCATTGGTAAAGCTGCTATGATAACTTCTGATACAAATTTACTCATTTTGGCAGCTTCATCTTTATTTTTCCAATTCATCAAACCGCTATAAATACCTACAGTTGCTAATACTCCCAACCCAACAGGACCAGCAACCGTAAGTAGTGTGTATTGGGATGCGCCGACAACAATACCACCTGTTGACATTCCCAAAAATCCTTGTATTGTTGTCAACAAACTAGCATGGACAAATACTGATGAAGCAGCAGTTGAAGCTCCCACACCTGCCACAGTTCCTATAGCTGCACCTGTACTAAAAGAAAGCGCTTCTTTTGTCCAATCATAACTATTATTTTGCTTTAATAAATCAGCAGTAGTATCTAGAGAGTAAGTAACTGACTTATTATTGAAGTACAATTTCAATCCGTCCAATTCATGATTAACATAGCCTTGAAAAGATTTGTCATTAAAGTTTATTCCCTGTTTATTCCCTTCTTCATATATTTTCTGACTGGCATTATTAATAGTATCAGTAAGTTTCTGCCATGACTTACCAAAAATAGCTTTCAAGTCCTTAATATCGGTTTCTATATCGCTAATTCCTGCAAAATTTCTCTCTTGTAGCTTGTCTATGTAATAGCCTTCATTAAAGCAGAAAATTTGATCTAAAAGTGACAGAGCTACCACAATAGACAGAGAAGCAGCGATAGGAGTAGTAATAGCACCAATCAAAGGTATACCCGTCCAATGGATAAGATGATATGCCATGAAGGTCAAAATACTGCTAATTACTAGCAGTCCACCATTCAGCATTTTGCGTTCTTTAGCAGATGAATCAATATCCGAATATAAAATGAGAATGAGTCGAATATAGGAAGGGATTTTGGGGATACGAGTGATAGTAAAACTGATAACAGCAGACATTACAGGAACTAAAAGTGCAAAAATGCTACCGAGTACAGGTAGGACGGACTGAAGTATGAAAGGAAGAATTACTGGCATAAAAGAGTAGTGAATGCTAAAAACCTTTTATATAATATAGATACTTATTAAGTAATTAACAAAAGTAAATTTACTTATTTTTACTAAAAAATACCAAGTATGAGTTGCGACTGTACCCGTAAATTTACTGTATAAGCTGTCGCGCACTTAGATTATATAATTTGGAGGCGAAAACCCGGCTGTAGTGCGAGAGACTGTCTTGATTGTCAAGCGATCGCTACCACTTCCTCTAACATACCTCTAAGATACAAGGTTGGGTTGAGGTGACGTTTACCTAGTGTGCCGAAAATAGCCAAATATTATTTTATTGATTTTAATCCCAATCAAAACAAGAGCTAGGATATAATGAATAAGAACTAAAATACAGATAATATTATGAATAACACATCTCTAAAAGAAGAAACTGCCTTTAAACGTATTTCAGCAATTGTAAAAAAAATGATTGCTAATAACAGTGTGTATCAAGAAAGATTGACACAAGACAAAATGATTCAGAAAATATACGAACTGTTTACTAAACCAAATTCTGGGGATGATATAGACACAATTGCTGAAGATGATTTAACAGAAAGAATTAGTAAAATTTTAGCTGTAGAAGCAATCAGTGGTTTATTAGATGATTTTACACCAGAGGAAATGGCAATATTTGATGAAGCAGTGAAACGGAAATAAGTCAATGGGATATCTACTAGATACTAATATGGTGACAGCAATTCTTAAAGAAAATTTAAAAGTAACCAATCAGCTAGAAAGTTTAAATCGTCAAAACGAGGAAGTTTTCATTAGTGGGATTACTTACTATGAAATTGAGCGAGGACTCTTAGCAGTTAAAGCGGTAAAGAAATTATCAGACTTTGAAAAATTTTTGAAGAAATACCAAGTTTTACTCTTGGACGATATGGCAATTTTTCAGAAAGCGTCAGAAATTTATGCTGATTTAAAACAAAGAGGTTTACCAATTCAAGATGCAGATATATTTATAGCAGCTACGGCTATTATTCACAATTTAATTGTAGTTTCCCATGATTCTGATTTATTAAGAATTAAAGAATTGCAATTAGAAGATTGGTTACAAGAGGAATTAAATTAAATCGTTTTTAATCAACCGTTTTTGTAAAGCCACAACAACAGCCTGAGAGCGATCGCTCACTTCTAACTTTTGTAAGATAGCATGGACGTGAACCCTGACCGTTCCCGGTGTAATATAAAGTGCCAGAGCAATTTCTTGATTAGTTTTCCCCGCTGCCAATAGTAATAAAATTTCTTGTTCTCTTTGTGTTAGTTTATGAGTAGGTTTTGAGCTATTTTCTGCATCAACTTGGTGATTATTGGCTAACGCCACGCTATCGCTATCAGGTACAAATACTGAACGAATTTCCCTAGTTGCAGTTTCATCCCACCAAGATGCCCCAGATGCGACGGAATACAGAGCCAATACCAATTTTTCAGCCGCAACACCTTTAAGACAATAACCTTGAGCGCCCACTTCAATTAACCGCGTAATCAGAGATTTTTGGGAATGGGAAGTAAGAACTAAAACTGGCAAATTAGGATATTTTTGTTTAATTTGATAACAGGCTTCAATCCCGCCAATTCCTGGTAATCCTACATCTAAAATAACGACATCAAGAGGGTGCTGGTTGACTAACTCAATGGCTGTTTCACCATCTTCCGCTTCCGCGATAATCTCCAAACCAGTTTCTTGCTGCAATCGCACACGCAAGCCCAAACGGAAAAGTTCATCATCCTCAACTAGGAGGATTTTTATGGGGGTAGAAGACATCTGATGTTATTTAAGATTGAAATGGCAAAACAGGGAGCTTGAAGGCAAAAATAGCGCCATTGGGAACTCTGTTTTCTGCCCATATTATACCGTTATGAGCTTCAATAATTTGCCGAGATAAATAAAGTCCTAATCCCGAACCTTTAGCTTGGCGTTGGGAAAGCTCACCGCGATAGCGTTCGCGGAGCGTCCCGGAGGGAACTAGCGCTCCGTAGGAATCGCTATTTCCTTGGTAAAATCGTTCAAATAAGTGGGAAAACTGTTCAGGTTGGATACCTGCACCTGTATCTAAAATTTTGACAACTTGATAGGAAGTTTGCGGTTCTAAGACAATTTCGACATGATCACCGCGTCGAGAATGGTTGATAGCATTAATCAGCAAATTGCTAAAAACTCGTTGCAGTTGCAAAGCATCACCGCGCACCCAAAGAGAGCGTTTCCAATCAGAATCACCATAGTTTAATGATAGATGAATGCGACGATTTGCTGCTAATTCAATTAAGGTAGCCGTTGCCGTTTCTGCTAAGATACTTAAATCCACAGGAGCTAAATCTAGTTTTAAGCCTTCTGTATCATTGCGATAAACATCTAACAAAGTTTCTAATAAATCAAGGGAAGTTTCATGGCTGCGTGCCATTGTTGCTAGAACTTTCTGTTGGGTTGGTAAAACTGCACCAAATTTTTCTTTTTGAAAGGCTTTAATAGTTTCAACTGCTCCTAAAAGTGGCGTTTTTAAATCGTGAGTAAGTGTGGAAGCAAAATCTTCTCTTAGTCTCACTAATTGGGCTTGGGATTCGAGTTTAGTTTGAGTGAGGGCAATGGCTTTTTGAGATTTTCGTAATCGCTGACTTAAAAATCCGGTGACTATCAAAGCTATTGCAGCAATTACTCGACTAGCAACAGTAGAAGCTCGAATTGATTCACCTCCAGGTATCCACGCATTTAACATAGTTAGAAAAACAGCAAGAAATGTTGCGCTTATTGTTGCCATTCCCCCCAACCAAGAATTTACTAATAAAATTGCTCCACTGTAGAGATATCCAAAAACATAATCATTGGGGGTAGAATATTCTAAAACTGCTAGAAAGATAAATATAGTGACAATTAGTAATATTTTACCAAGACGTAAGTTATTGTTTATTAATTTATTTTTTAAAGATGCCATTTACTAACTTACCTTTTCTCAACTTATACAACTATAACAATTATCAAGGCTCAGATCCCTGACTTCTTAAAGAAGTCAGGGATCTTGTTTACTAGCGTTTAGATTTCTTCTAAACTTTACTAAACACTGATATATATCTTTAGGTAGACACATAAATAGAAAAATAAACGATTTTTATATCCTTGTACTCCTTGTTTTTATTGCCACAATAATTGATGATATAAATTAATCATCTCAAGATTACTATCTAAATCAGGATTTTTAGGATGAAATAATTAACAGAAATGATAATGAAAGTAAGCATTTAGCCGTCAGCTATTAGGAAGAATTGAATTGATAAGCATTCTGAATATTAATTACTGATGTCAGCCTCCCCCTACTTGAAAACCCGTAAAATCTGTTTTTAGCTGACTGCTTAATACTGAAAAGCCATAACAACTTTCTTTGAGGAGATTTTATAATTCATGTTACAAGGTTGGATACAAATTGCATTGACATTAATCATTGTCATTGCTACCACTCCTTTATTAGGGAGATATATCGCTCGCGTTTTTCTAGGAGAAAGCACACTGCTTGACTCTGTGTTAAATCCCATAGAAAGAATAATTTTTGTCTTAATTGGAGTTCGTCCTCAAGATGAAATGACAGGTTGGCAATATGCCAAAGCTGTACTTTACAGTAATGTAGTTATGGGGATTTTGGTATTTACTATTTTGATGACTCAAGCATGGCTACCATTCAATCCGACAGGGTTAGGTACACCAACTTGGGATACAGCATTACACACGACTTTTTCTTTTCTGACTAATACAGATCAACAACATTATTCTGGAGAAACAACCTTGAGTTATGCCAGTCAAACATTCGCTTTGAGTTTTTTGATGTTCGTTTCATCAGCGACCGGTTTGTCGGTGGGAATTGCCTTTATTCGTGGCTTAACTGGCAGAACATTGGGTAACTTTTATATTGACATCACCAAGTCAATTACGCGGATTTTGTTGCCCATGTCAATCATTATGGGATTGTTATTGATCATGGCTGGTGTGCCTGAAACCCTTGCCGGAGTGGCAACAGCGACAACATTAGAAGGTGCTACTCAAGCGATCGCTCGCGGACCAGTTGCCCACATGGAAGCGATTAAACAAATTGGTGAGAACGGTGGTGGTTTTTTTGCTACTAACTCAGCACATCCCTTTGAAAATCCCAGTGGTTTTTCTAACTTATTGCAAACCTGGGGTATGATTTCTATCCCCACAGCACTAATTTACACTTATGGCGTATTTGCTAACAATCTCAAACAGGCATGGTTAGCATTTTGGATGGTATTTACTATCTTTACCATCTTGTTGATTGTAACTACAATTGGTGAGTATCAAGGAAATCCCTTAGTTAATTCTCTTTTAGGATCACAACAACCCAATTTAGAAGGAAAAGAAGTTAGATTTGGTTGGGCGCAAAGTTCATTATTTGCAACTATTACCACCGGGACAATGTGTGGTGCTGTTAACGCACTTCTCGACTCATTTATGCCCCCAGGTGGATTTGTATTTCTCTTTAATTTATTCTTGCAAATAGTTTGGGGAGGTCAAGGAACTGGGACAGCATATTTATTTATCTACTATATTTTGGCAGTGTTTTTAACTGGCTTAATGGTAGGACGGACTCCAGAATTTTTAGGTCGCAAAATAGAGAAAAAAGAAATCGTTCTGTCCAGCGTTGTTTTATTAGTTCACCCCTTCGCCATTCTCATCCCTTGGGCAATAGTTTTTGCTTTTCCCGATGCGCTTTCAGGTATTAGTAACCCAGGTTTTCATGGCGTTTCTCAAGTAGTTTATGAATATGCTTCCGCAGCCGCAAATAACGGTTCTGGCTTTGAAGGACTAGCTGATAGTCAACCAGCAGCAACAGGACTTTGGTGGAATCTCAGCGCTAGTTTCAGTATTCTCGCAGGACGTTATATTCCCATGATTGCCTTGTTGCTATTAGCAGATAGTATGTCCAACAAACAACCAGTTCCTATGACTGCCGGTACTCTCAGAACCGACACTGGTTTATTCACTGGAGTTACAGGAGGAGTAATTTTAATTCTTGGGGCGCTGACTTTCTTTCCTGTATTAGTTTTAGGTCCAATTGCAGAATGGTTTTTAATTTCCAAATAAACTTATGACTTACACAAAATATGTTTCAATCTTTTATTTCTCTGCGTCCTCTGTGCCTCTGTGGTTCGTCCCTGACATTTTTGAATAACTAAACATCCATGAAAACTACAAAAACTCGACAAGAACGAAAACATACTCCCAAAGTTAAAAATACTGGAATTTATACTAGGGCATTGAAACAAGCGTTTGTCAAATTAGACCCACGCAATATGCTAAAAAATCCAGTTATGTTTTTGGTGTGGGTGGGGACAATTGTTACGGCTTTAGTAACTATTGAACCGAATCTTTTTGGTATTACTCCTGATAATAATCCGCGGCTTTTTAACGGTCTAATTACCATAATTCTGTTCTTGACTCTTATTTTTGCAAATTTCGCCGAAGCGGTAGCAGAAGGACGAGGAAAAGCGCAAGCTGACTCATTACGGGCGACAAAATCCGATGTTGTAGCCCGAAAACTTCTCCCTGACGGTTCTATTCAAGAAGTTAATTCTGCTACTTTGCGTCGTGGTGATCAAATTAAAGTTATCGCTGGTGATGTTATCCCCGCAGACGGAGAAGTAATTGCTGGTGTGGCTTCTGTAGATGAATCTGCTATTACTGGAGAATCTGCGCCAGTTTTAAAACAACCAGGAACTGATATTGCTAGTTCTGTAACGGGAGGAACGCGCATTAATTCTGATGAACTAACTATTAGGGTAACATCAGATCCAGGTCAAGGTTTTATTGATAGAATGATTGCTTTAGTAGAAGGGGCTTCTCGCACTAAAACCCCCAATGAAATTGCCTTAACTGTACTTTTGGCAGTGCTAACTCAAGTTTTTTTAGTGGTAATTGTCACACTACCAACAGTGTCAGTTTATGTTAAATCACCTGTGAGTATTGCGGTATTAATTGCCTTATTAGTGGCGTTAATTCCTACTACAATTGGCGGATTATTGAGTGCAATTGGCATTGCCGGGATGGATAGAGTGGCTCAATTTAATGTCATAGCTACATCTGGAAGGGCTGTAGAAGCCTGTGGAGATATTAACACTTTGGTTTTAGACAAAACGGGAACAATTACATTAGGAAACCGCATGGCGGAAGAATTTATTCCTGTTAAAGGTCATTCCCTCAATGAAGTTGCCCAAATTTCCTTGGCATCCAGTATTTTTGATGAAACTCCCGAAGGAAAATCAATTGTTAAATTAGCCGAATCATTAGGAGCAAAATTGAGTTTTAATCCCACAAATGCGGCAGGAATTGAATTTTCAGCAAAAACGCGTATGAGTGGCATTGATTTACCGAATGGCGTAGAAATTCGCAAAGGGGCTGTAGATGCAATTAAAGGATTTGTGCGTTCTCGCAATGGACAATTAACCCCAGAACTTGATGCGGCTTATGAGCGAGTTTCTAAATTAGGGGGAACACCATTAGCAATTTGTCAAAATGATGATATTTACGGTGTAATTTATCTTAAAGATATTATTAAACCGGGGATTAAAGAACGTTTTGATCAAATGCGAAGAATGGGAATTAAAACTGTGATGCTGACAGGAGATAACCGTCTCACTGCTTCTGTAATTGCCGAAGAAGCTGGTGTAGATGACTTTATTGCTGAAGCAACTCCAGAGGACAAAATTGAAGTAATTCGCAGCGAACAAGCACAAGGAAAATTAGTCGCTATGACTGGAGATGGTACTAATGATGCCCCAGCTTTAGCACAAGCAAATGTTGGTGTAGCAATGAATTCTGGTACACAAGCTGCAAAGGAAGCTGCTAATATGGTAGACCTGGATTCTGACCCGACAAAATTAATTGATATTGTCACTATTGGTAAACAATTACTAATTACACGTGGGGCTTTAACAACTTTTTCTCTCGCTAATGATGTCGCTAAATACTTCGCAATTATTCCAGCAATTTTCCCTGGGATTGGGGTAAATGGTTTAAATATTATGGGTTTGGCAAGTACCCAATCTGCGGTTTTATCAGCTTTGATTTACAACGCTTTGATTATTCCGGCATTGATTCCTTTAGCATTAACTGGGGTGAAATTTCGTCCTCTCACTGCTAACCAACTTTTGCAACGGAACATCTTTATTTACGGATTAGGTGGCGTAATAGCTCCTTTTATTGCTATCAAAATTATTGACGTTTTCATTGTATCTATAGGATTAGCTTAATCAATGACAATTTCTAAAGGTCATCGTGTTCCTCTGGGTCTGTTTTTACTACTTTGCTTGAATTTATTATTAGCGCCAGCAGTTCAAGCAGCGACTTCGGTAGTAGAATCGCGTTTTTCGGCTTATACGATTACTTTGTTGGGGCTTGTTACTCTGTGTCTTTGTGTTTATTTGTTTGTGGTGATTTTTCAGCCTGAGAGGTTTTAATATGAACCATATTTTTTATTTCGCGCAGAGACGCTAAGGAGCAAAGGCGCAAAGGAAGAAATATATTTTGTTGTGGTTTTTTAAATTAGGGAGGTTTTAATATGAGTCAGAGACATCAAGTTAGTAAGGCGATTCGTTCGACTTTGGTTTTGTGGGTGATAACGGCTTTTATTTATCCGTTATTTATGTTGATTTCGGGACAAGTTGTTTTTTCTGATCAGGCTAATGGTAGTTTAATTAAAAATTCTCAAGGTGTGATTATTGGTTCAGCTTTAATTGGTCAACCTTTTGCCAGTGAAAAGTATTTTTGGGGTCGTCCTAGCACTACTAATTACAGCACAGCAGACCCCAAAAAGGATGAAGTTGGTGTTTTGAAGACGGGGGTATCTAGTGCTAGTAATTTAGCTCCCAGTAATCCAGCATTACTAGAACGTATTAATGGGAATGAAGGTGAAATTCAGCGACTTAAAAAAGCGGGTATCCAACCTACTGCGGATTTAGTTTATACTTCTGGTTCGAGTCTTGATCCTCACATTACTCCTGAAAGTGCTAAGGTACAAATTGCCAGAGTAGCAAAAGCGCGAGGAGTTGAACCAAAGCAGTTGGAAACTTTAATTTCTCAAAACACTGATGGTCGTTTCTTGGGTATTTTTGGTGAACCGGGAGTAAATGTTTTAAAACTAAATCTAGCAGTGGATAAAATTAGTAAATAAGTAGGAATTTGTTCATGTTTTACCCTAATACCCCTTCTCCTGACAGTTCTTATATTCGTCCTGCTCGACGGGGAAAGCATAAAATTTTCATTGGTATGGCTCCCGGTGTGGGGAAAACTTATAGAATGCTAGAGGAAGCACATCAACTCAAACAAGATGGTATTGATGTTGTTATTGGCGTTTTAGAAACTCATGGACGCAAGGACACGGCTGCAAAAGCCATAGGATTGGAGATAATTCCTAAAAAAGCCAGTATTCACAAGAATATCAATCTTCAAGAAATGGACACGGAGACAATTTTAGAACGCTCTCCCCAACTGGTTTTAGTTGATGAATTAGCGCATACAAATATCCCCGGTTCAGCTAGAGAAAAACGCTATCAAGATGTAGAATTAATTTTAGCAGAAGGTATAGATGTTTACTCTACTGTCAACATTCAACATCTAGAAAGTTTGAATGATTTGGTAGCTAGAATTACGGGTGTTGTGGTGAGAGAACGTATCCCTGATCTTCTCTTAGATGAAGCTGATGCTGTTGTTGTGATTGATGTGACTCCAGAAACTTTAGAAGAACGTTTACGGGAAGGTAAAATCTATACTCCTGATAAAATTGAGCAATCTTTAGAAAACTTTTTTCAACGTCGAAATCTGATTGCTTTGCGAGAATTAGCATTAAGAGAAGTCGCAGATACGGTTGAAGAAGAAGCAAATACTTCCATTTCTGCTGGGCAAATTTGTAATGTCCACGAACGAGTTTTAGTATGTGTATCTACTTATCCCAATTCGATTCAATTATTACGGCGTGGGGCGCGACTTGCTAATTATATGAATGCCAAACTTTATACTCTATTTATTGCAGATCCTGAACGTTTTCTCAGTAAGGAAGAAAGTTTACACATTGATACTTGTGAAAAACTATGTCTTGAATTCGCTGGTGAATTTCTCCATATTAAAAATCACAATGTTTCTCAAACAATTGCCCAAATTGCCGCAACTTATCATATCACTCAGATAGTTATTGGTGAAAGTCAGCAACCTCGATGGAAAAGATTTTTTAAACGCTCTTTTACACAACGCTTGCTGGAGTTAATCAGAAATCAAAACATAGATTTACATATTATCGCTACAGAGAAATAAATTTTAATATTTTTTAAGCTGTCACGCATCTAGTTTTTGAACTCAATCTCGGCTATAGGCGGGTTTCCACCTCCAAATTATACAATTTAAGTGCGCGACAGCTTAATCTATCTTCGATGAGATGCAATTTTTTTCTTTTTCGTCTAGTATAAATATCGAACATTAACTTAAATATCTATTCTCACCAGTTACCCAAATTCTTTGTGTATAGATGCAAGATATTGTAGTTATATGAAGTGTAAAATTTAATTACAAAACTATGCCATAAAAGGCTTTGACTCTTGACCCCTGTTGTATGATTGTTAGTGAATATTAAGGATGCTTTTACCAAATATTAACCTAAAAAGCCGAATATACTCATTATCATTAGTTAGCAAGCTAACATCGAGGTATATATGTTTAACAGAATTTTAGTCGCAGTAGATCGCTCAGAAATGAGCATAAAAGTTTTTGAACAAGCTTTATCTTTAGCCAAGATCACATCTGCAAACTTAATGTTACTGCACGTTTTATCACAAGAAGAAGAAGGCAGTCCAGAGGCGCTGGTTTTCCCCAATATTGACTACTATCCCGGTTGGAATGAGCAAAGTTTTCAATTATACCAAGAGCATTGGGAAAAATTTAAAAATGAAGGCTTGCAAATGTTACAGTCATGGAGCGCCCAAGCTAATAAATCTGGTGTTAATACGGAATTTACGCAAAATACTGGTAATCCAGGACGAAGGATTTGTGAATTAGCCATTGACTGGAATGCTGACTTAATTATGATGGGACGACGGGGACGTTCTGGACTGACGGAATTTTTTCTCGGTAGTGTGAGTAATTATGTTTTACATCATGCACCCTGTTCAGTGCAGATTGTTCATGTTCCTATTAGTTCCCAAGCGGTAAATGTTACTTCAGCAGCTACTACATTTAGTAATTAATGCTAATTGAAGCTGCATAGAATCAGATTTCAAGAATTATTAACCGCAGATAAACGCAGATAAACACAGACAAACACAGACAAACACAGATAAAGAGGGATGAATATTTGTAGGGTGCGTCAGATATCAACAATCTGTTTATTTGCAGGATTTATGCCTTCTGACGCACCCGACAACAGATTTTTAGTGTGACACTTGCGTGAAAAATATGAAAACATCAGTTCCACTTTCTTCAACTCATCCAAGTGGAGACAAGCGGTTAAAGATTTTAGACGCAACTATTAAGCGTCATCAATATCAACAAGATGCACTCATTGAAATTCTGCATCGGGCTTCTGAACTATTTGGTTATTTAGAACTGGATTTATTGCTTTACATTTCCCATAGTCTCAAGTTACCACCGAGTCGGGTTTATGGGGTAGCTACTTTCTATCATTTGTTTTCCTTAGCACCGAAAGGGGTTCATAATTGTGTGGTTTGTACGGGTACAGCTTGTTATGTTAAAGGCTCAACGGCGATCTTAACAAATGTGGAACAGTTTACGCAAATTCACGCAGGAGAAACTACTGTAAATGGTCAAATTTCTTTGATGACGGCTAGATGTTTGGGGGCTTGTGGAATTGCCCCTGCGGTAGTGTTTGATGGTGCTATTTTAGGTAATCAAACTCCAGAATCGGTTTGCGAAAAAGTGGGAGAATGGTGGCAAAATGGAACTAAATGAGTTATTAGAAATTGCCCAAACGGAACTTTCTCAACGGAAATCTGTGCAAGTTCGGTGTTGTACTGCTGCGGGTTGTCTCTCTTCTGATTCTCAAGCTGTGAAAGACAATCTCGAAGCATCTGTGAAAGCTGCGGGTTTACAAGATACTGTGCAAGTTTCTGGTGTGGGTTGTATGCGTCTGTGTTGTCAGGGACCATTGGTACAGGTGGAAAACCAGGAAAATTCATTTATATCAAAGTTGTATCAAAAAGTTACTCCGGAAAATGCAGCAGAAATTATTGTGGGGGTAAATGGAGAAGTCACAAATTTACAACAGGGTGATTTAAATCAGCCATTTTTTAGCCGTCAATTGCCGATTGTTCTAGAAAACAGTGGTAAAATTGACCCGGAACGGATTCAAGCTTATATTGCGGCTGATGGTTATCAAGCCCTTTACCAAGTGCTACGGGAAATGAAACCTAGTCAGGTGGTAGAAACTATTACTAAAAGTGGTTTAAGGGGACGCGGTGGTGCTGGTTATCCCACTGGTTTAAAATGGGGAACAGTAGCAAAATCCGCCGGTGAGAGGAAGTTTGTAATTTGCAATGCTGACGAAGGTGATCCTGGTGCATTCATGGATAGGAGTGTATTGGAAAGTGATCCCCATCGAGTTTTGGAAGGGATGGCGATCGCTGCCTACTCTATCGGGGCAAATCAAGGCTATATTTATGTTAGGGCAGAATATCCTATTGCTATTCAACGTCTAGAAATTGCTATTCGTCAAGCCCAACACTTAGGGCTTTTGGGTTCACAAATCTTTGACTCTCCCTTTGATTTTAAAGTAGAAATTCGCATTGGTGCGGGTGCTTATGTCTGCGGTGAGGAAACGGCTTTAATGGCTTCCATTGAAGGTAAACGTGGTGTCCCTCATCCCCGGCCACCATACCCGGCTGAGTCCGGTTTATGGGGCTATCCGACGTTAATTAACAATGTGGAAACCTTTGCCAATATTGCGCCGATTATTCGTAAAGGTGCAGATTGGTTTGCTAATATCGGTATTGGTAAAAGCAAAGGCACAAAGGTATTTGCGTTAGCTGGAAACATCCGCAACACGGGTTTAATAGAAGTCCCAATGGGAACATCTTTACAAGAAATTGTCGAGGAAATGGGAGGAGGTGTTCCCGACAATGGTATTGCTAAAGCAGTACAAACCGGCGGTCCTTCAGGGGGATGTATTCCTGCGTCGGCTTTTGCTACACCTGTAGATTATGAATCCTTAACCGCCTTGGGTTCAATGATGGGTTCGGGGGGAATGATTGTCATGGATCAAACTACAAATATGGTAGATGTCGCTCGCTTTTTCATGGAATTCTGCATGGATGAATCTTGCGGTAAGTGCATTCCTTGTCGTGTAGGAACTGTACAATTACACGGTTTATTAACAAAGATTAGTCAAGGAAAAGGTTCACTAGCTGACTTGGATTTGTTGGAGGAACTTTGCGATATGGTAAAACACACAAGTTTATGTGGTTTAGGACAGTCTGCACCAAATCCGGTTTTTAGCACTTTGCGATATTTTCGAGATGAATATTTGGAATTAGTCAGTAGTTAGTTGTCAGTTGTCAGTTGTCAGTTGTTACTGGTAAGAGTTATTTACCAATTACCAATTACCAAATTATTATGACTGTAAAAACTTTAACAATAAATGGGGAATTGATTAGCGCTCGTGAGAATGAAACCTTACTAGAAGCAGCGCAGGAAGCGAGTATTCATATTCCTACATTGTGCCATTTAGAAGGTGTAGATGATATTGGTGCTTGTCGTTTATGTTTGGTGGAAATTGCTGGTAGTAATAAATTACAACCTGCTTGCGTGACAAAAGTGATAGAAGGAATGGAGGTAAATACAAATAGCGATCGCTTACAAAAATATCGGCGGACAATTGTAGAAATGTTATTTGCCGAAGGTAATCATGTTTGTTCCGTTTGTGTTGCTAATGGTAACTGTGAATTACAAGATTTAGCCATAGAAATGGGCATGGATCATCTCCGCTTAGAATATCAAAATCCTCAGCGAACTGTTGATACTTCTCATCATCTTTTTGGCATAGATCATAATCGTTGTGTGCTTTGCACTCGCTGTATTCGGGTCTGTGATGAAATCGAAGGCGCACATACTTGGGATATGGCAGGAAGAGGATCAAAATCTCACGTAATTACTGATTTAAATCAACCTTGGGGAACTTCCCAAACTTGTACTTCCTGCGGTAAATGTGTAAATGCCTGTCCCACAGGAGCGTTATTTGATAAGGGTTCAAGTGTTGGTGAAATGAAACATGATCGGGGCAAAATTGAATTTTTAGTAACTGCACGAGAGAAAAAACAATGGAATTTTTAGTGCTTAGTTATTTGCAGAGAAATCAGATCCCCGACTTGTTCTTTGATGAGGTCAATAAGTAATGAATCAATATGAGAAGTTGGGGATCTTACAACGTCATTAGTTATTAGCAATAAGTTGAAATAAAATCTCATGTTACAGTATATGCAAATTCAAAAAATATTCAAGCGAATTCTATTAGTAGGAATATTGACAACATTGATATTCCTGGGTTTAGTAAATTTCACGTCACAGACAGTAATTGCTGCTGTTACTCAGATAGGAAACCCGCCAGAAGAAGTTATTTATCGCTCACAAGTTAAATTAGATGATCAATCAGGAAAAGTCTGGCAAGTTGTATTATTTAAACAAGTGTATTCTGATCAAACATCTAATATCAATCTTCGCCTAGTTGGCTTTCCTGGTTCTGCGGAATTAATTCACCCTCAACCGTTAAAAATTACTGCCAATACAGGTAAAGTGTGGAATGCTAATGATATCTTTTTAGATAAAGCTCCAGCCCCTACAATTGGTCAATATGATTTCACAGATATATTATTCCAATTACCTTTAGAATCTTTAACTTTATCCATACCTCTTCCCGCTGCAAACTTCATTAATATCTCAGTTCCTATTCATGTTGTCAAAGAATGGCAATCATTAATTTCAACTGAAGAGGTAAAAAAATGACTAAAATTAAATTAGCAACAGTGTGGTTAGGTGGTTGTTCTGGCTGTCATATGTCATTCCTTGATTTAGATGAATGGTTAATAGACTTAGCTGCACAAGTAGATATAGTTTATAGTCCCATTGCTGATATTAAAGAATATCCAGAAGGTGTAGATATCGTATTAGTTGAAGGTGCGATAGCCAATGAAGAACATTTAGAATTAATTTACAAAATTAGAGAACGAACTAAAACAATAATTTCCTTTGGTGATTGTGCTGTTACTGGTAATGTTACCGCTTTGCGTAATCTTTCCGGTGGTGCTGAACCAGCCCTACAATTAGCTTATATCCAAGAGGCTTGTATTAATCAACAAATTCCCAATTCACCAGGAATTGTTCCCCCTTTACTAGATACGGTTGTCCCTGTGCATAAGGTAGTATCAGTTGATATTTATTTACCCGGTTGTCCCCCTTCTGCACCTCGCATTCGTGCCGCACTTGAACCACTATTAAAAGGAAAAAAACCGGAAATTGTCGGCCGAGAAATGATTAAATTTGGTTAATTAGTAATTAGGACTTACGCATTGACAGAATAACGAAATAGTGAATTGATAAATATGAGTCGTCTAGTAATAGGTATTGAAAAATGAGAGAAATTACTAAACCCTCGACAGCACAATGCAATCTAGACCTCTACA
>Ga0208857_1000093_pt1 | contig 23082 bp, 23 predicted proteins | sample LakMenEpi05Nov12_FD_150674 | JGI IMG/M metagenome (GOLD analysis project Ga0208857, IMG submission 150674) | Freshwater microbial communities from Lake Mendota, WI - 05NOV2012 deep hole epilimnion (SPAdes) | ecosystem: Environmental > Aquatic > Freshwater > Lake > Epilimnion/Euphotic zone ... | reverse complement strand
ATTAAGTAGGTAGGCGGAGAAAAATCAAAGTATATTTCGTTTTGTGAAATGGCTAAAACTCAACCACAATAACGCATTGAGGTGAATTTACATATCGTTACACATTTTGGTTATTTAACGTCCACTTACTTACTAGACGACTCATATTTATCAATTCACTATTTCGTTATTCTGTCAATGCGTAAGTCCTATGATAGTAGTCTGTCAATCCAAAAATGACGGGTAAAGGCAAGCAGGGGGAGAAGAGGGGCAGGGGGAGTAGGGGAGGGAAAAACAGAAGTTTTTTCCGATCATTTATTGCGTATTTACAGGTATATCTAATACTACCCTAAATCTATTAAGTAGGTTGGCGTTAAAAATTATTGTCGTTATGGCAAGGAAACAGGAAAGAGGCACTCATGCAAGAGTGAAGAAGTTTTGGGCGATTTTACTTTTCTTGACACATTTTGGTTTTTCTCAGCCCACTTACTTAAAAATTGCCGGTTTGAGTGAAAATGATCTATGATGATGGCGGGCAAGACTTGTACTGAGCTTGTCGATAGCGCAGCGTGGCGTTAGCCATAGTATGCCCACCCCACAAGAGTTGAATTTTAACGTTCTATTGCGTCTTTAATCCACTGTTGCAATGTATTGACTACTTCCTCAATGACAATTTCTTGAGATTCACGATTTGCGCGTTTGACTACTTCGACTTTACCATTTGTAATCGCTCGTCCGGTGACTATTCTAAAGGGAATCCCGATTAAATCTGCATCTTTGAATTTAACACCTGCCCGTTCATCTCTATCATCTAACAAAGTTTCTACACCTGAAGAGTTGAGTTCTGTGTAGAGTTTTTCGGCGATCGCTATTTGTTGGGCATCTTTAATGTTAGGAATTGTGATAATGGCGTGATATGGTGCGATCGCTACTGGCCAAATTATGCCATCTTTATCATAGGATTGTTCAACGGCTGATTGTGCTAACCGAGACACACCCACACCATAACAACCCATAACTAAAGGTTTTTCTTCCCCTTGTTCATTAGTATAAGTTGCACCCATCGTTTGGGAGTATTTTGTACCTAATTGGAAGATGTGACCAGCTTCGATCCCTCTGGCTGTTTGTAGGGTTTGGGTAGAATCGTGGCGCGAGCGATCGCCTAATTTTGCTTTACGAATATCTACGATTATAGCAGGTAATTTAAATTGCTCATTCCAATTTGCGCCAACTACGTGAAAACCGCTTTCATTTGCACCAGTAACAAAATTCTTTAACTCCACCGCAGTTTGATCTACCAACCGCACAAATTGAGAATTTACCTGTTTACTTCCCGCAATATAATCATCAGCAATGTCTGGTGCGATATAACCTAAAGGTAAAGATTTAGCTTTCCACTTTTCTTGGGCTTCAGCATTTGGTACAGTTAGAGTCAGAATAGTTTTAGCACCAAATTCAGGAGCTAATTTAGTCAATTCATTTTGTAATTTAACTTCATTAATTTCCTGATCTCCGCGAATATTGATCAACACCAAAACCGTTAAACCGTTATCATAAACAGTTTGATATAAAACGTTTTTGACAATTTGGGTAGGAGAACATTTGAGGAAATTACAAAGTTTTTCAATTGTATCAATTCCCGGAGTTTCCCGTTTTTCGTAAGTTGTAAAAGGTGAAGTTTCCGCTTCCGCTGCTAAAGAAACTGCTTTTTCTACGTTAGCCGCATATTTACCATCTTCAGTATAGAGAACCTCATCTTCTCCCGCATCTGCTAACACCATAAATTCTGTCGAACCAGAACCACCAATAGCCCCAGAATCAGCTTCCACAGCCCGAAAAGCCAAACCAGAACGCCGCAACATATTACTGTAAGCAGTGTACATTTCCTGGTAAGTTTTTTTCAAACTTTCTTCATCAGCATGGAAAGAATAACCATCTTTCATGATAAATTCTCGTCCACGCATTAAACCGAAACGAGGACGAATTTCATCACGGAACTTAGTTTGAATTTGATATAAATGTACAGGTAATTGACGATAGGAACGAATCATATCACGGGCAACTGTGGTAATTACTTCTTCGTGAGTTGGTCCTAGTCCTAATTGTTGTTCTCTTCTATCCACAAAAGAAAACATAATTCCCTCAGCCTTAGTATAAGTATCCCATCTTCCCGACTCCTGCCATAATTCCGCAGGTTGTAACTGTGGTAATAAACATTCTTGTGCGCCAGTAGCGTTCATTTCTTCCCGGACAATTTGGGAAACTTTTTGCAAAACCCGCCACATTAGGGGAAGATAAGCATAAATCCCACTACCAATGCGACGGATATATCCGGCACGGAGTAATAATTTATGACTGGGTATTTCCGCATCAGCCGGATCATCCCGCAGTGTAACAAATAACATTTGTGATAATCGCATTGTTTTTACCTTTACTTACTAACTTTTAAAATCACTTACTTCTAAACAGGACTTATGCAAAATATCTCCCAAATCCGCATTTCTCCGTGACCTCTGTGCCTCTGTGGTTCGTTATTCCATGAATCTTGCGTAAGTCCTACTAAAATGTTTTCATGTAACTTGAGGAGATAATTACCTTGTCGGAAGCAATGTATCAAGCACAACCACCCTTAGAATTTATTCCGCCAGCTTTTAACCCCTTGTTGTTAAAGTTGGTACATTTTGTGCTACCTAACTGGATTCGCTGGAAAACGCCTATTAGCAACATTGAAGCAGAAAATGTTGAAGTTTTGGCGGATTGTTATCAGCGGTTTCAAGATGGTAAAATCCGGTTTATGTTGGCGTTTCGTCATCCTCAAACAGCAGACCCTCTTTGTTTAACCTATTTACTGTCCCAAATCTTGCCTAAAGTAGCACAAGTTGGGGGTACACAGCTACAATATCCGCTTCATGCTCATTTTATCTATGATCGGGGCATTCCTCTCTGGGCTGGTTCTCAAGTTGGTTGGGTAATTTCCCATTTGGGGGGAACTCCGATTCAACGCGGTAAAGCCGATTGGACTGGGTTGCGTTCCGCGCGGGATTTGTATATTAATGGTAAGTTTCCCATGGCTGCTGCGCCAGAAGGTGCTACAAATGGTTTATCGGAGATTATTAGTCCGTTAGAACCGGGTATCGCACAGATGGGTTTTTGGTGTGCGGAAGATTTGCAAAAAGCGGGAAGAGATGAGGAAGTCTTAATTTTACCAATAGGAATTAAATATAGTTATGTCAATGAACCTTGGGATAATATAGCAAATTTATTAACTGAATTAGAGGCAGCTAGTGGTTTATCTGTGAATCAAGAGAAAACTGAGGCTTCTTTTGCTGCGCTTTATCCCCGATTATTAGGGTTAGCTGAACATTTATTATCGGTAATGGAGCAATTTTATACTAAATTTTATCATCAAACATTGCCAGATGAAAAGATTACTAATGGGGAAATTACAGATAGAAATGAGGCTTTAGCTTATCGGTTACAAGCTGTAATGAATATCGCTTTATTTATTGCTGAACAATATTTTGATTTACCATCTAGAGGAAATTGGAATGATAGATGTAGACGGGTAGAACAAGCAGGTTGGAATTATATATTTAGGGAAGATTTTAAGGATATTAAATTATTATCATCTATTGATAAAAGTTTGGGAGATAGAATTGCTGAGGAAGCATATTTTCGGATGTGGCACATGAGGTTAGTTGAGAGTTTTGTAGCTGTTTCTGGGATTTATATCCGGGAAAAACCAACGGTGGAAAGATTTGCAGAAATGACTTTACTTTTATGGGATATGGTGAATAAAATTAAGGGGAATATTCCTTTAAATCGTCCAGAATTGGGTAAGCAGCAGGTGAAGATAACTGTGGGTACACCAATTTCTGTTTCTGAACGTTATCCGGTTTATAAAGGTAGTCGGGTTGCTGCTAGACAATCTGTGGCTGAGTTGACGAGTGATTTGCAGCAGGTTTTGGAGGGTTTGGTGGAGAAGGGATGATTTTTTGGTAATTTGGCTAGTTGTTTACATAATTTTAATCTTGTCAGAATCAGGATATCCAGGATTTGAGGATTTTCAGGATGTAATTTTTTGCTTATTTATTAGTTGTTGATAATTAGGATAGAGAAATTATACTTCATGAAGCATCATCACCCGCCTGGGAATTTATTCCCAGTCTTATAGCGAAAGTCCGTTAAAATGGACTAAAAGAATTTTGCAATAAACATCCTGTAAATCCTTTAATCCTGGATATCCTGATTCTTACAGTTTAGGGTTTATAATTGATATACAGTGTAATATTGCCTATAACCTAGTAAATGACATAAATAATTATGAATATACAACTTGTTGACTCCCTTGTAGAAATTGTTTCCAAATTAACTCCCGACGAAAAACAACTTTTCCAAGAAAGGCTGATTTATCAGGATTTCAACAAACAAACTAAAAAGCCTTTAACCTCTGAAGAAAGATTAAAACTTTGGCAAGAGTGGATAGAAAAAGCTCCTCAAAGTTCTGTTAATCTTCCTGATGAAGCACTACGTCGAGAAAACATTTATGATGATAGAGGAAGATGAGTAATTACTTATTAGATACCAATATTCTGTTACGTTCAAGAGATATAACATCTCCAGATTTTCATTTAGTTGATAAAACAATTAAATATTTAATATCTAATAATCATCAATGTTTTATTACCTCTCAGGTAATCATTGAATTTTGGGTTGTTGCTACTCGTCCTGTTAATGTTAATGGATTAGGATGGACTGGAAAACAAACAACTCAAGCAGTACAAATGCTAATAAATCAATTTGATTTACTAGAAGAGATACCAGATGTATTTTCTATTTGGTTGAACTTGGTGACAACATATAATATTTCTGGTAAACGCACTCACGATATACACATATTAGCCGTGATGCTTGCTCATAATATCAGCCATATTTTAACTTTAAACCCCAAAGATTTTATAGCTGTTCCAGAAATTACGATTATTCATCCTCAAAGTATTAATAGCTAAGAATATTGTGAATAAAATTATCCTGTAAATCCTTTAATCCTGGGTATCCTGATTCTGTGCCTTCAATAATAATAGTAGAGGCAGAGCCTCTGTGATAGCATTCCCAGTCAGAGACTGGGAACGAGATAAAGAGATTTTTCATGATTTCCTTTGTCAGAATACAAGGATGATCAATCATTATTGACGTGGGGTATTTTTATATTATTTCTTTTTGTCTAAATTAGAATTTATAGGATTTAAGGATTTTCAGGATGTCATATTATTTATCGTCAATCATGCAACAGTGTAAAGATATTTTATGAAAAGTTTCTTAATGGTGAGTTACGGTGCTTCCTCGATTATCAATAATAACTTTCTAGAAATGCACCTAACCCACCCTACAAACTCAAGAAAAATAAAGCATCAGATATTTGCTTTAAACAGCTAATCTTAACTGCTGAGGTAGTTGTTGTAAAATTAAGTCAACAACTTGTGGACTCCATTTAGGTACTGGATTGCTAAAATCTGCAATCTGTCTACCTTTTTCAGTGGGTTGCCATGCTTGATAGGGTTTTATCTGGTATCCTAATTCAGCAAGCTTTTTATTAACTTTGCGTTCAGACCAATAATCTTCTCCAGTTCGACTGTTAAGTTCTCTTGCTATATCTTCAGCTTTAAGATATTTTCTGGGATATTTTTGGTTAATGAGCCTCAAGTCTATGGTGACACAGACTTTTAGATTTGCCGAAACTTCAGAATTGCTAATTTCAACATGAAGTGGTTGAAGATTGTCCTTTTGTGCCATAATGAAGACGATTCCTTTTTTGTCAATGAATAGGAGTCCCTGATCTCGCAAATCAGGAACAGTTTTTTTTGAAACAACTGTCAGCATGGCTATGATAGGCTAGGCTGACTTTTAATCATAAGGGGAACAGTAGAACTAAAATTACCCAATTGTCATTGCTTCATTCTGCTTTTTTAATATCTATCATTTCTTGTACCTCTAAATAGTCAGAAAATTTCATTGTTACTAATGCAATTAGCCTTTGTTGTTCAGATGGTTTTAAAGCCAACACAGAGCCTAGTAAGTCCTCTGCTGTTTGTGGCTTTGCTCCACCCAATCCCAAAAAATTATCAAGCTCTACACCAGGACGACAACCCAATGCACGGCATAGATATATATATTTCTCCAATCCGGGTGAGACCTTGCCCGATATCCATTCACTTAAAGTTGATTGCGACACACCGCTTTTTTTAGCGGCTTGATTCATACTAGAAGCACGACTGACTATATCTTTAATCAAATTCCCAATTTTCATAATCTCTATTCGGCTTACTTTTAATAAGGTAAACTTAAATTCTATTCATGTCAATAGGCTTACCGATACTTCGATTATTAATAGACTTTTTAAGAAAGTTTGGCAAATGGAATTCGCAGCTACACAGACAAAACCCGCCTTTGCGGGTTAAAATACTTTTTCTTAGTCCACGCAGGTGGACTTTGATTGTGTAGACGCGATTTATAATCGCCGGGGTATTGTATTATGTTAACTCAAATGATTCTCTAACAAAGAAGCTATAGTCTCTGGTTGCACTTTCTTGTATTGTTTTTTACCTAACATCAAAACACAATTAGGAGCGCTGCTACAGCGTTTTTGACAATCGGTATGTTCAATAGTTACTTTATCAGATAAACCGCGATCGCCCAAAGTTTTTTCTAAGTCTGATAATAACCCCTTTCCACCCCGTTTCAGACAACCAGATTTTTGACAAACCATAATCTTGGCTTTAGGAAGAGGAAGAGGAAGAGGAAGCGGATTTTTGATCAGACAAAAACCAACTGCTTGAATTTGATAAGCTTCGAGTTTTAATTTGCTGTTACGGGGGTTTAATTTACTAATAGCATCTATATGAATTTGCTCACCAGGGACTAAAGATAAACCTATAGAACAACGTAAATTTTTAGGAATTTTAATTTTGATATTTCCCCCAGCAATTCCTAACTGTAAATGTTTATATTTTCCAGTTTTTTTCCCCGCAAAACCTAAAAACTGTCCTTCAATATTCAATTCCGATAAAGCCAAATATTTTTCACCCATTTGCGATAACCCAGTTTTTTCAAGAGAAAATTTAATAACTTAGGAGTCAGGAGTCAGGAGTCAGGAGTCAGAAGAAAGGAAGAAGGAAGAGGAAAAAAGAGATTTTACCTTTTACCTTCTTGGTATTGATGGGAATTTTAAGGAAGACGTTTAGCTTCTACTGTTACGGGTAAACGACTTTTATCGGGAAATTCACTAAATTCTAATTCCCAACCATTAGCTAAAGTGAGAATTTTACCTGCTGCACCATCTGTTTCTTTGACTACTTCTTCTTCTAAATCTTTTTTAGGGACGTAGACAACTAAAGTACCAGCATCATTCATTCGGAGCATTACTTTCATGTGTTTCCTCAGCAGATTCTAGTTCTCTTTTTCGACAACCGATGATGTACCCTGTTTCCAAAAAATGTACAGCATAGATATAATAAGCTTGCAAAAATGTGCCAATGCTGGAGACATAACCAACATCACCAATTTTGGCTAAAACTTCCCCAATTTCTCGACCGGGAAAAGTTCCATCGTTTTTGATTAGTTTCTTAACTCGAACTTTTTGACCAATTTCAAAAATGGGTTGCGAGTCCAGTTCTATTTCATCACGTTGCATGGGAATACCTTTTTTCGCTGACTAAATTTAATAATTCTTCTGTAGTGAGACTGCGTTTTCTGAGGATTGATTGCTGACGGACTACATCTAAAACAGCTTGGGTTTCTTGAGAATCGAGAAAGATGCCATGCTGTTCTAAGAGATTAGATAATGAATGCCGACCAGAATGTTTACCTATGACTAAACGCCGTTCCCAACCTACATCTTCAGGAGCATAAGGTTCATAAGTAACTGGGTTTTGCAATACACCATGAGCATGAATACCAGACTCATGAGCAAAGGTATTTTCACCCACAATTGCTTTCCAAGGTTGAACATTAGCGCCGGAAGCTTTAGCGACTAATTGAGATAGTTTTAACAAGTGTTGAGTCTGAATTCCCAAATCAACACCGTAAATACATTTTAGAGCCATAATTACTTCTTCCAAAGCTGCATTTCCGGCTCTTTCTCCTAGTCCATTAACGGTAGTATTTACAGATACAGCACCAGCTTTGATTCCGGCTAAAGCGTTAGCAGTTGCTAGTCCAAAATCATTATGAGTGTGAATCTCAACAGGAATTGATAGAGTTGATACTAAATGCTTAACTTTAAGGTGAGTTCGGAAGGGATCAAGTACCCCAACTGTATCACAAAACCGAAACCGAGATGCTCCCCATTCTTGTGATAACATGGCAACATCTTGGAGAAAGTTTTCGTCGGCTCTAGAAGAATCTTCGCCACCAACTGATACCCAAAGACCTTGATCTAATGCGAAGCTAATACAGTCTTTTAGTTTTTGTAAACTTACTCGCCATTGTCCATGAAATTTAGCGGCAATTTGCACTCCAGACACAGGAATAGCAATATGTACTCGTTCGAGTCCACAGGCTATAGAAGCTTTAATATCTGAGATAACAGCCCGATTCCAACCTAATAATTTAGCCTTTAAATCTAAGTTACGAATGGCAACAATGGCGCGTATTTCTTCTTCTCCCATTGCCGGAATTCCTACTTCTAATTCATGGACACCAATGGCATCGAGAAATTGTGCGATCGCTACTTTTTCTTCTAAGTTAAAAGCAACACCTGCTGCCTGTTCCCCATCACGTAATGTCGTATCATTAATCATGATTTGATACATTTTCAAGGTCCCTCTAGCGGAGTTTTTTGTAATATCCTTGTTCGCTACAATTTTTCATGGTGGTAGATGGGCAATAAATTCTTAATTGAGCGAATAAATCATGATTCATGATTTACGATCCTTAATTATTAATCAAATATTGCTGTTGCATCTGTATGACAAGAAACAAAAAATAAGTATAATTTATCCAATATTTTTCGTGGTATTATTTGTGAATTTTGTTAGTAGCCAATAACCCATACAAATATTAGTAAATTCTGTAAAAAATAACATACTCATGCCAGCAATTAAACTAGTAATCATAATTTTCACCTCATAGTTTCACTATTACACTGCGGCGGAAATAAGATAACCATTAAAAACCATTAAAAAGCTTGGATGATCCGCTTTTTTAATTATTAATTTTTAATTTTTAATTCCGCCTTGCGGTACTGGTAATTTTTCATTTACCTCAATTCAGGATGTTCTGCAAGCCAATCAAAAATTCTGTCTAGTTGTTGTAAATCCACTAAACCATATTGCCAAAGCAGCATCGGTAAAGGTCCATGATTGAACTCAGGATGTCGCGTTGCTACCGCAATATCAGCTTGGGAAAGTGCTAGTTCTTTTTGGAGAAATTGCAGTAACTTCCTATCACTACTCTTAATCAGCATAATTGGACATTGACAATTGAAATCAACATAAGGTACAAGTTATTCCCATCAGCAATTACTAATTTTTTTTAGTTTTAGCAAACTGGGTGAACCTTAGCTTATGTGAATTATCTTGAATATGCAAGATAGTTTGTGAGTGAATAATGACTTGAGATAAATCAGACTTGCATCAAGAATTAATCTTTGATATGCTTTTGATTAGACATTCTCAAAATCATCAATGGTAATTAGTAATACCAATCAAACAAACATCATTGTTTTCAGTAATCTTTACTCCATACCATTACACAAACAATTTTCTAACCACTTCACCAATTGATGACGAGAAGCAAAAAATTGCATTAATGTACTGCGAACAAGAATCGCTTCTTGGAGGTTATTAACTTGCACGCGCAAAGACCCATCCGGGGGACAGGAACAGGAAATCATCAACTCTTGCAAACGGTGATAAATACACCATCTATCACCTAAAGGAATCTGCAAAACTTGTTCACCGACAGTTAAAAACTTACAATTTTGTGACATTAGTAATTCAAGATTTATGAAATTGACGTTATTGATCATCTTGGTGATGATTGGTGAGAGTTTGGACTTGTTGTTCTAATTGCTCAATCCGCAAGAGTAAAGAACGAATCATACCTGCTTCTATATCGGGTAATTTGCCATGTTCTAAGGGAGAAATGCGATTATGAGACTTAGGAGCAATAATCCGTCCAGGAATGCCGACTACAGTGGCATCTGGAGGCACATCACGCAAGACAATTGACCCTGCACCGATGCGGACGCGATCGCTAATTTGAATATTTCCTAATACTTTCGCACCCGCACCAACTATCACATTATTACCCAAAGTTGGATGACGTTTACCGCTTTCTTTGCCAGTTCCTCCCAATGTTACACCCTGATAAATGAGTGTATAGTCTCCGACAATAGCAGTTTCACCAATCACAACACCCATGCCATGATCAATAAATACACCCTTACCAATTTTTGCCCCTGGGTGAATTTCAATACCTGTGAAAAACCGTCCCCAATGAGAAATCAACCGGGGAATAAAACTCACCTTGTGGATATGTAACCAATGTGCAAGACGATGTAAACAAAGAGCATGAAATCCCGGATAACAAAATATAACCTCTAACCAATTACGTGCTGCTGGATCACGCTGAAAAATAATCCGAAAATCACTAATTAATGGTTCTAAAAAAAGTCGAGAACTTCCATCTTTTCGGAGCTTTTTATTTACAGTCTCGGTTTTACTGATCCTGTTTAATGACTGGTGCATTGGTACTGTTAGGTAAAAAAATCCTGTACTGTTTTCATGCTTATATCAGATAACTCCCCAGCAGCAGAAATTATCAATGCAGATTAGATTTATTAAATTTATTAAGCTTGTACTCAATAGGTTTAAACCCCTATGTAACACAAATTTACATTTTTTATTGGGGTAGGGGTACTAGCTTTTGATTACAAGGGTACTTGTATTTTCGGCTTAGGGATGCAGCTTTTTTGTACTCAAAATAAATCTCTTAACCTGTCAGCCTTTACAGCTATTTAGGCAAGATATTTTTCCATATATTTAGTTGTACTCATTTGCTGATAACCGTTGTCTTGATGGCAGTAAATATAGATTTTATGTATTGCTGACTACTACTATTATTCTATAGTTCTGGTAGTTGAAAAGTGGATTTATTTATTTTGTTTTAGGATTTGTTTGCTGGATATGGGGATACAAAATTGTAAAAATTCAGGTGAGACGATAAGATCCCCGACTTCTAACATTAATTTATTATTTATGGACACAATGAATCAAAGAAGTCGGGGATCTGGGTATGAACGATCGCTACATCAATCAAGAACCAAAGAAATATTTCATCTTAATCTTAATATCAGTATTAGTTTTAGATACAGTAACAGCCGAATCATTAAACTTAGGAGGTTTGGTTAAAACCTCTGGATTTTGAGAAAATCCAAAACCTTCTGTGGGTATACCAACAGAATTAGTATCAAAATTACTATTGCCATTGGCATCATGGATTAATGCAACAGCATAATTACCTGGTTTTAAATCCTTAAAAATCAGTTTTTGAGGCATTTCTGTAATTTTAGTACACTCGGATTGCCAAGCCTTTTTACTATCACTAGGAAATCCTTTACTTTGATCAAAAAGAGTAGCACAAATTTGTCCAGATTTGTTTTTCAGTCCTTCTACTTCAATCGTCAGACTACTAGTCAAATCTGCTTTAGCACTAGCTAAAAAGAGAAAACTTCCCAAAATAGGGAGTAGTAATATTAATCCCCGGCTTGACGCTTGACCTAACGCCATATTTAACTGTTGCTTCATTGATTTACCCTCTATTAAATAGAACTATTATCTTACCCAGGAATGTTGTCAATTGGGATTTTTATCAGCGACTAACAGCCGCAAAAATCTCTATTATAGCGAGTTTACCTGCTAATAGAGGGGCAAAATCATTTTCCAAAACCATCCTCTCCAACTAACCAACAAGCGGTAGAATTAACAACCAACCCCAATTGCACCCCTTGATATGTATTGCGACTACCTGGTACAAATCCTCACCGCCCGCGTCTATGATGTAGCCCAAGAAACACCACTAGAATATGCCCCGAACCTCTCCGCGAGGCTGAATAATCAACTCCTCCTGAAACGGGAAGATATGCAATCAGTCTTCTCCTTCAAACTGCGGGGCGCATATAACAAAATGGTCAATCTCACCCCAGACTTACTTGAACAGGGTGTCATAGCGGCTTCTGCGGGAAATCATGCCCAAGGTGTAGCCTTAGCTGCCAGTCGCTTGGGAACAAAAGCCATCATCGTTATGCCCGTGATTACGCCCCAGGTAAAAATAAATGCAGTCAAAGCGCGGGGAGGAGAAGTTGTCTTATATGGCAATAACTATGATGATGCTTACGCCTATGCCCGACAACTGGAAGCAGAAAAAGGGTTAACCTTTATACATCCCTTTGATGATCCAGAAGTGATTGCTGGCCAGGGAACAATCGGTATGGAAATCCTGCGACAATATCAGCAACCCATTCATGCCATATTTGTGGCTATTGGTGGTGGTGGCTTGATTTCTGGTATTGCAGCTTATGTTAAACGGTTGCGTCCCGATATTAAAATTATTGGTGTTGAACCTGTAGACGCTAACGCCATGTATCAATCATTGCAAGCTGGCGAAAGAGTGCGATTGTCTCAGGTGGGTTTATTTGCTGACGGTGTAGCGGTACGGGAAGTAGGAGAAGAAACCTTCCGCCTATGTCAGCAATATGTAGACGAAATTATTTTAGTGGATACAGATGCCACCTGTGCGGCAATTAAAGACGTGTTTGAGGATACTCGTTCTATTTTAGAACCTGCGGGGGCATTAGCGATCGCTGGCGCAAAACTCTACGCAGAACGTGAACAAATTCAAAATAAAACCCTCGTTGCCGTTGCTTGTGGTGCTAACATGAACTTTGATCGGTTACGTTTTGTGGCAGAACGGGCAGAATTTGGAGAACGTCGAGAAGCCATCTTTGCAGTGAGAATTCCCGAAGCAAGAGGTAGTTTAAGAAAGTTTTGTGAATGTATTGGTAAGCGCAATCTCACAGAATTTAACTATCGCATTGCTGACCAAAAAGAAGCGCATATTTTCGTAGGTGTGCAAATAGAAAATCGTGCCGACGCTGCTAAAATGGTCGAAAATTTTGAATCTCACGGTTTAAAAACCATAGATTTAACAGATGATGAATTAACAAAACTGCATTTGCGTCACATGGTAGGAGGACATTCTCCCCTTGCAGAAAACGAACTACTTTATCGCTTTGAATTTCCCGAACGTCCAGGGGCTTTAATGCAATTTGTAACTTCTATGTCTCCCGATTGGAATATTAGCTTATTTCATTATCGCAATAATGGTGCAGACTATGGAAGAATTGTGGTAGGAATGCAAGTTCCCCCCCATGAAACAACAGAATGGCAATCATTCTTAGATAATCTTGGTTATCATTATTGCAATGAAAGCGATAATCCGGCGTATAAGTTATTTTTAGGATGATTCCAGCTATTTTTAAGTAAATAAACCACATCTTATTTTTGTTTCGCGCAAAGGCGCAAAGGAGCAAAGGCGCAAAGGAAGAAATTAATTTAAGCTGTGGTTTAAATATGTGAAAATTGCTGTAATTTTGGTTTTATTGGGATTATGGCAATTTACATAATTAACGTTGGGATAGTTCCAAAAAACTAATCGTTTGCGGACTAGAACTAGATGAACTCTCCCAATAATCTACTTTATTAACTTTGACTTTCAGTAATGCAAGATTTGGTTCATTTATTCCTTTTGGAAACCAAGTTTGTAATTTGTGTTGCCATTTTCCTTGCAGTTGATTACGATCTCTTGTTAATTGGGCTGTTCCTAATATGGAAACATATCGTTGTTGATTAGGTGCGGAAAAACTAATATTCACCTGTTGATGATGTTCGATTTCTACTACTTTATGGGAATTGACTAATGTAAAAAACCAGAGTGTAGCATCATTGTCAATTTCATTACAAATTGACATAGGACGACTATGTAAAGTGGCATCATCATCAACTGTGGTTAACATCCCACATTCAAAACCTGCAAGCAGGTTACGCAATTCTTGAACTTGTGGTTTTGTGTCTACAGATTGTGTCATTATATCTATAATTTTAGTTTTATGGACATGAGTTACATTTTTAGTGTTAAAGGTTTTCGATTTATATACGTGAGTCTAAAGAGGTAATTATCAGAATTGGTTCTGACTAATTTATAACTAAATAAATATATCTTAAAGAAGATGTTAATAAAATATAGATGCTATATCCAAATTATTGAAATGAAAATTTATGTCAAATATCAATAATGTATATTATAAAATTATCCAATCAGGATAAAACTCTGGAGTAAGAAATTATGACAATATCGGCTATGGATAAATTAACAGAATATAAATGGCATAATTTACCTATACAGACAGTAAATCAATATTTAAACAGTAATATTGAAACAGGTTTAAATTCTGCTGAAGTAACGAAACGCAAAGAAAGTTTTGGTACTAACGAACTTAAAGCTAAACGCGGAAAAAGTGCTTTACTAAGGTTTTTATTGCAATTTCATCAACCGCTACTTTATATTTTATTAATTGCTGGTGCGGTTAAAGCATTTTTGGGACAATGGGTAAATACCGGAGTAATTTGGGGCGTAACTTTGATTAACGCTATTATTGGTTTTGTGCAAGAATCAAAAGCAGAAAGTGCGATCGCTGCCTTAGCATCTTCAGTTAAAACTAACACCACTATTATCCGTAACAGAAATAAACTCCAAGTTCCTTCTACTGAATTAATCCCCGGTGATATCGTACTATTAACATCAGGTGATAAAGTACCAGCCGATTTACGACTTGTACAAACACGGAATTTACAAATCAACGAATCAGGATTAACAGGAGAATCGGTCGCTGTAGAAAAAAATACCCAACCAGTACAAGCAGATGCAGTTCTAGCAGAACGCACTAATATGGCTTATGCTGGCAGTTTTGTCACTTTTGGCACTGGTAAAGGTATTGTCGTTGCTATTGGTACAGCCACAGAAACCGGGCGTATTTCTCAATTAATGGAACAGGGAAACATCCTCAAAACCCCTTTAACCCGGAAGTTTGACAAATTTAGTCGCACCCTACTTTATATTATTTTAGGAATTGCATCTTTAACATTTGCCGTCGGCTTGGGATACGGTAACACCTGGGTAGAAATGTTTGAACCTGCGGTAGCTTTTGCTGTGAGTGCCATTCCTGAAGGATTACCTGCTGTAGTTACTGTCACCTTAGCCATTGGTGTTTCCCGCATGGCACGCCGTCACGCCATTGTACGCAAGTTACCCGCAGTGGAAACCCTGGGAGGTGCTACAGTAATTTGTTCTGATAAAACTGGGACTTTGACTGAAAACCAGATGACAGTACAAGGCATTTATGCAGGTAATCAATATTATACAGTTACGGGTACAGGCTATGCACCAAGCGGGGAAATTTTGCTAGACGAAAATCCTGTAGATATTCATGATATTCCTCCTCTAGCAGAATGTTTACAAGCTGGTTTGTTGTGCAATGATTCCCACTTAGAAGATAAAGATGGACAATGGATAGTAGTTGGTGATCCCACCGAGGGTGCATTAATAACTGCTGCGAATAAAGTCGGGTTAACCCATAATAATTTACAAGCAACTATATCTAGGCTTGATGTCATCCCCTTTGAGTCAGAGTATCAGTACATGACAACTCTGCATGAAATTGAACAACAAGAACGAATTATTTATGTTAAGGGTTCAGTAGAGGCGATTCTCAAGCGTTGTCAACAGATGTTAAATTCCTCTGGGGAACTTTCTCCTGTGGATGCAGAAACTGTAAATCAGCAAGTTGATACAATGGCGCATCAGGGTTTACGGGTGTTAGCTTTTGCGAAAAAACCAGTTTCTGAGAATCAAGATTCATTGGATCATCCAGATATCGAGAATGATTTGATTTTCTTAGGTTTACAGGGGATGATAGATCCACCCCGTGCTGAGGCTATCAAGGCGGTGCAAGCCTGTCAACAAGCTGGTATTCGGGTGAAAATGATTACAGGTGATCATGCTGTGACGGCGGCAGCGATCGCCTCTCGCATGGGTTTTAATCATCATCGGGAAGTGAGGGCTTTTACAGGTGCAGAACTGGCGAAAATGGACAAACCAGAACTGGCTACAGCGATAGAAGATGGGGTAGTATTTGCCCGTGTAGCACCAGAACAGAAATTGCGAATTGTGGAAGCACTGCAATCTAAAGGTGAAATAGTCGCCATGACGGGGGATGGTGTCAATGATGCACCAGCGTTAAGAAAAGCGGATATTGGTATTGCAATGGGTGGGGCGGGTACGGAAGTAGCCAAAGAAGCCGCTGATATGATTTTGACAGACGATAACTTTGCCTCTATAGAAGCTGCGGTTGAGGAAGGAAGAACAGTTTACAGTAATTTGTTGAAAGCGATCGCCTTTATTCTCCCTGTGAATGGAGGTGAATCTATGACGATTTTAATTAGCGTTTTGTTAGCCAGAGACTTACCAATTCTCTCTTTACAAGTTCTGTGGTTAAATATGGTTAATTCCATTGCTATGACAGTTCCTTTGGCTTTTGAACCCAAGTCTGATCAAGTAATGCAACAACCCCCACGTAACCCCAATGAAAAATTACTTTCTCCTAATTTAGTTAAACGTATTGTCCTCATTTCTATCTTTAACTGGATTTTAATTTTCGGTGTCTTTGAATGGATGCGACAAACAACTGGAGATGTTGCTGTTGCCAGAACAATCGCAATTCAAGCTTTAGTAGTAGGCAGAATTTTTTACCTGTTAAGTATTACCCAATTAGGTATTGCTATTGTTGATAAAATTCGCGGAATTAATCGAGAAATCGGCGATCAAAAGGCAATATATGTGGGAATTGCCAGCACTATTATTTTGCAGATAATTTTCAGCCAATGGGGTTTAATGAATAAATTATTTTATACAGCCCCATTGGCATGGAATCAATGGTTAATTTGCCTGGTTGTTGGCTTGCCGATGATTTTAGTAGCAATCTTTGCAAATCGCTTAGATTCTCAGTTTTAAGCCAATACAGTTTAGTTATGGCTAATGTCTCTTTAGTGTAATACCAATTTTATCTAGCAATCCTATTTGATTTATGAACATTGCAAGAGTCAGATCCCCGACTTCTTAGAGAAGTCGGGGATCTGATTAACTCAAATTAATTACCCAATCCCGTAAATGTGAATTCACTTGTTGAGGAATTTCATCATGGGGACAATGACCGGCTGTGAGAAAATATTCTGTTAATTGGGGATAATATTCATGGAATTTTTGGGAACGTTCTCTAGCTTTCATCCAAGGATCTGCTTCTCCCCATAATAACAATAATGGACAAGTTAATTGTTTGAGTAAAATGTCAACTTTCGCTCCTTGAGGACTGCTAAAAACAGAAACAAATACATCTAACGCCCCTTGATCAAAAGCTGGACGCTGAATTTCTGCTACTAATTGATCTGTAATTGCACTTTGATCAAGATAAACTTTTTCTAAGGTTCGGCGAATTACCCACTTTTGGCGCGTATATTGAAATAATAAAGACTGGGCTAAACGTTGTTTAAAAAACCATTTAACAGTTTTACCTAAAACTTTTTGTAGAGGATTAATAGCAGGTTGAATTTGATTTTCTGGTGGGGAAAATGGACCAGCACTATTAAGTAATACCACACCAGCAGCACTGTCAGGACGTTGGGAAGCAACGCATAAACAAGCGTAACCACCTAAAGAATTACCTGCTAAAATTGTCCTTTGACCAATCACTTCACTAATAAAATCATGGAGTTGGTCGCGCCACAAGTCACCGCTATACTGTAAATTAGGTTTGGCGGAACGCCCAAATCCTAACAGGTCAATGGCAAATACTTGGAAATCTGCACTTAATTCTGTGATATTCTTGCGCCAATGGTCTGTGGAAGCACCAAAACCATGTACTAATAGCAAGGGTGAACGCTGAGGGTGTGGTTCTCCTGCTTGGACATAGTATACGTTATGTCCGCGCCATTGCCAGTATTGACCAGGAATCGGATTTGTGGAGGAAGCGATACTTGTTTGCATATTACAAATAAATATTAAGTTACTGTGAATAATTGTAAATCAAATTATTAAACAACGGACAACTAACAACTAACAACTGACAACTAATAAAAATGATTACTGGAAAAACGCAACTTTTGGGAGTTATTGGACATCCTGTGTCACATTCCCTTTCACCATTGATGCACAATGCGGCTTTGGCTAAACTGGGATTAGATTATGTGTATTTGCCTTTTCCCGTTGCACCAGAAAATTTAGAGAGAGCGATCGCAGGTTTTGCTAGTATTGGTGTTGTAGGATTTAGCATCACAATTCCCCACAAACAAGCAATATTGCCGTTATTATCCGAAATTTCCCCGATTGCTCAAGCTATCGGTGCAGTGAATACCGTCACTCGTCAAGGTGATAAATGGGTGGGGACAAACACAGATGTGGCAGGATTTATTGCCCCTTTACAAACAACATATCATCAAGATTGGAGTCAGAAAAAAGCGGTAATTTTAGGAAATGGTGGGGCTGCGAGGGCTGTGGTAGCGGGTTGTATTCAACTGGGTTTGGCAGAAATTCACGTGGTAGGGCGGAATTTACAAAAATTACAAGCATTTACTCAAAGTTGGCAAAATTCACCCTTTGCAGATAAATTTCAGATGCATGAATGGCAAGAATTACCGAACCTACTCCACCAAGCTAACCTACTGGTAAATACAACACCGATGGGAATGTATCCCCATGTTGATGAATCGCCATTGAGTAGTCAAGAAATGGGTTATTTGCCTGGTGATGCCATTGTCTATGATTTAATTTATATCCCTAAACCCACCAAATTTTTGCACCTAGCCGAAAAACAAGGAGCAATTATGATTGATGGTTTAGAAATGCTTGTCCAACAAGGTGCAGCAGCCTTAAAAATCTGGTTACAACAGGAAACAGTCCCCGTCAACGAAATGCGTCAAGCATTGCAAAATCACCTGGGGATATGAGGAGTCAGTTGTCAGTAGGGGCGAAGCATTTGGAAGATAAATTATCGATCATTGCCAAAAATAGTTCTCCAAATGCTTCGCCCGTACAGTTGTCAGTTGTCAGGAAGAAAATTTCTCCCCTGCTCCCCAGTCCCCTACTGTGGTTGCCGCATATCCCTTTCCTGTCCTTGGGCATTATAGATAAATACAGGAAGTTGAGCATTTTGACTAATGGCTGTGAGAGCATATTTCAAGCTTTGGAAATGACTTTGTATTTCTCGATTATTAGCTTGTAATAATCGGTCATACTCAGCAGTTAAGCGGACACTAATTTTCTGATTCTTGATAGTAAAAGTACAAATCTTAATGGTATTGGTACAAGTGCTATTGAGTTCAGCGCGAGTTTGAGTTAAATCACCATAGATTTGGAGTTGTTCTTGTGCCTGTTTTAGAGATGCTGTATAGGGTTCAATCAGGGCTGTAGCTTGATTGAAATAGAAACTATCTTGACTCACTTGTTTAGCAGCTTCTAAAGCCTGTTCCCAGGATTTGACTGCTCCTTGCCATTGATTTTGATTACTATAGGCTTGAGCTTGATTAGCGGCTTTTATAGCTTGTTGATAGGATGTGGCTGCTAATTGTTCTTTTTTGGCGCGATCGCGGGCTACAATAATTTTTGGTTGGTATTCTGCTAATAGCTTGCGGGCATTCTCAGTTTCCAAACTATCTATAGGGATAATCTTTAAGGTATTAATTGCTGTCTGGAAATCAGATTCTACCTTTTGCCATTCGGGTGCAGATTTAGCAGTGGCTTGGCGTTTAGTAGCGTTTTCTCCTAAAGTTTTGGCATTGGCAATTTTTTGTACCCATGTTTCCTCTTTAAGCAACTGATCATTAACAGTTTTTAAAGTATTTTGATAATTTGGTAAATTAGCTGTTACCAATCCATAGAGTTCATGACTTGGCTTAATTATCTTTAATGAGGTAATTGCCTCTCTCCACAACTTTTGTCTATTGCGTAACTCATCTAAACTCTGAGGAGGAGTTTGAGTTTTTCTCTGGGCTGAAGATCCTATTTGTAAGGCTTTTAGGACCTGGTTGATTTTTGTTGACTGTTCAGAAAAACTATTAACCAATACCTGAGAGTCTTGATAATGGGGAGACCACTCAGGAATTTCTTGCAAATCTGCAACTACTTTATCTAGTTGTTGTTGCATTGTTAATAAGTCCTTTTGTGATTTTGTCCGTTTGATCTGCTGCTGATACTGACTTTTAAATTGCTGTGCTGTTTGTAATTCTTTACATTCAAAAATTACACAACTACGATGGAGAACGAAAGCACCACTACTGGCAAGGAGGGCGATAACTACAGCCGTACCAATCATTATTGGTACGGGGGGAAGTGATAGTGATAATTGTCTTTTTCTGGGTTTGTCTGCGGTATTCGCAAAAGGATCAAACTTTTCTTCAATGTCTTCAATTTTCTCAACTTCGTTTTCATCCAGAGATAAATGTGAATCTGGTAGTAAATAATCTGAGAAAGATTCTTTGGAACTGGGAAGAAATGAATCAATAATGGGTTCGTCTTCGGTTTCTGTAATTGGAGATGATGGTGTTTGAAGATCAGCAGAAATAAAGAGATTGTCTCTCTCATTTTCTATTTTCACTGTTTCTCTTTCTCTGTCTACTGTAGGACTTGGAAATTCATCCTCAGTTTCTGGTTCTGAATCTATACTGGGAATTTGAAAATCTAGGAAATATTGAGCATAGGGACGCTTTTCACCGGCAATTCTCAAGAAAAATTGTACCCGTCGAGTTTGGTAGTTGAATTGCCATTGCAGTGCTTGTTCTAACACCTCAAAAACTTGCTGTATGTCAACTAACACATCGGCAGGATGTTGAGTTAAAATCATCAATTCATCATTTCTGATAGCGCATTTGACCTGGAAATCCTGACTATCAAGCAGTTGAGCCACTAATTTTTCCTGCAAGATATCGCTTAAAACTCGTAGATATTGTTGTTGAACTGTTGCTTCCATAAAGCGTTACTGCCACTCTTTCTATATAGTTTTGATTATCAAGGGGACTGGGAATTTAGGAGTAGAGACTAGTACCGCAGGGCGGAATTAAAAATTAACAATTAAAAATTAAAAAAGCAGATGGTATAAGCTTTTTAGGGATTTTTTAATGGTTATCTTACTTACGCCGCAGTGTACTAGTAGTCTGTCAAAGACATTTTGACGGATTTTTGGTAGTGCGGGCATACTTCGACCCTTCGACAGGCTCAGGGCTTCGCTTGCTCAGTACAAGTCTTGCCCGCGTGAGCGAGACGCTCACACTACAGTCCATCATTTTTATCTTGACAAACTACTAGTTTTACATCCAATAGATTCAGTTTCTAGCAGAAGGTTAAATTTGTCACGAAGAATACAGTCAATGATGATAATTTAGACTTCTATTTTTTTATACAGCTAGATTATCAATTAGACAATCCAATTACAAAATAAATTTTCAGTGAAGCAAAACCAAATTCTATAATTTTCGGTATTGATTGGGCAAAATATCAGATAGCATCTAAGAAAGCGCGTTAGACTTGTCAATACAAGGTGTGTCTCAATGGATTTATTGGAGTATCAAGTTAAAGAATGGTTTAGTAAAATCGGGATTCCGGTCTTACCATCTCAAAGAATAGACCATCCCACAGATTTAAAACGGTTAAAGATTCGTTATCCGATTGTCCTAAAGTCTCAGGTACAAGCAGGGGAAAGGGAAAAAGCCGGTGGAGTTAGGATTGTAGAAACTACGATTGATGCGATCGCTGCTGCACAGAATATATTTAATTTACCAATTTGGGGACAACTGCCGGAGGTTTTACTGGCAGAATCGAAGTATGATGCCCAGGAGGAATTTTATCTAGCTGTAGTTTTAGATACTGCGCTGTGTCGTCCCGTTTTATTGGGTTGCACAGAAGCCAATATTGACTGGGAGACAGGAGGGGAAAAAATTCAGCACGTGGTAGTAGAACAGGAATTTTCGCCATTTTATGCCAGACGACTGGCTTTGAAAATGGGTTTGCAGGGTGAGTTGATGCAAACTGTGAGCGATATTGTCGAGAAGTTGTACCAGTTATTTGTGCAAAAGGATTTGGATTTGGTGGAGATTCATCCTCTGGGTGTGAACTCTGCTGGTCAAGTGATGGCGCTCAATGGTAAGGTTAGGGTGAATAAACAAGCTATTAATCGTCATCCTGAAATAGCTGAAATGGCTACGAAAATGGTTGGTCTTCTTCATGGTAATAAAAAAAGGAGCGGCTTGTTGAGTAGCTGGGATGGGATAGAAATGCCAGGTAAGATTTGTATATTAGGTAATGGGAAAGGTTCTGTGTTAACAACTTTGGATGAGGTTGTTAATGCTCATGGTAAGCCTGGTAAATGTGTCAATTTACGCCATTCTTTTATGAGTGATACTAAACTGACAACTTTTGGCGATCGCCTGATTAGCAGTTTAACAAGTTTGGCCAGTGATGTGAATAGTCAAGTTATTTTAGTCAACTTTTTGGGGACTATTCCTCAAGTTGACCAACTCCCCGAAATTATTACCAAATTCCTCCATTTGGACAGAATTGAAATTACATCTCAAATGTCATCTTCCAATGGAAATAAAAATCAGCAACCATTAAATTTACCCTATTTAGTCCTCCGTTTGGCAGGTTCTGAATTTAATCATGTTAGAGAAAATTTAGTTCGACTACAAACCTCTAATCAATCGCTGATAGTTGTAGAAAATTTAGATGAAGCAGTTAAGGAAGCAGTTCGTTTAGCTAAGTTATCTGTGCAGAAAAAAGGGAATATGTAAAAAGCAAGATTTTTACCTATTACAACGAACAACTGTACGGGCGAAGCATTTGGAGAACTATTTTTGGCAATGACCGATAATTTATCTTCCTAATGCTTCGCCCCTACTAACAACTGTACGGGCGAAGCATTTGGAGAACTATTTTTGGCAATGA
>Ga0208857_1000091_pt1 | contig 23351 bp, 22 predicted proteins | sample LakMenEpi05Nov12_FD_150674 | JGI IMG/M metagenome (GOLD analysis project Ga0208857, IMG submission 150674) | Freshwater microbial communities from Lake Mendota, WI - 05NOV2012 deep hole epilimnion (SPAdes) | ecosystem: Environmental > Aquatic > Freshwater > Lake > Epilimnion/Euphotic zone ... | reverse complement strand
CTTGAACTGTTTTGATGTACTATCTGTTGTTAATGGGGTCATACTTTATAACTGCTGAAATGCTTTCTACATATACATTTTCGCAGGTTTTGACCCCTTTTTTTTAGTTCTTTGTGAGAAATCCGGGTTAGGAGTCACAGGCTGAGAATCACTGGAATAAAAGCCTTAACTTTCCCTAAAACAGAAATTGAAATATGAACAAATAAACATGAAAATTGATATAATTTAATTATTCAAAAAGTAATTTTTCAGGGTTTCTGCTAAAGTAAAAGGAGATTCTTTAGGAAAGAAGTTTAATTTAATTCCTGTTTCTTCAGATGCTTTTAAACGAGCTTTTTCATAACAATCTGCAAATATTTCTATAAATAGAGATTGCAAACTAGGACTATCTTCTAATAATAATTCAATACAAATACGTTGCTCTGTAATCGTACTGCGCCAGCTTTCACTACGTTTTTCAGGTTGATATTGCCATTTTAGTAAGTGCATTAATAGCACAATTAAACGGCTCTTTAACTCCCGTTTTTCACTTTTTCCCATGCTTTCAATTTCTTCTATCAGATTTGCTAAATCAATTTCTGCAAATTTCCCTGCTTTTAATTGTTTAGATATTGTTTCTATCCACAGATAAAAATCTTGGTCGTAAAGATCATCATTAGTAGTGACTGTTGGTTGATGTGTTGTCATAATGATTTCTAACCTCCTGCAATAATCCTATCAGTAAATCATTCTATTGTTTCTCTTTCTTCATAATTCACCTTGATGCTAAAAATATCATTCCCCGGCAGAACCAGGGAACGAGGATAATAATGGTTTTTGTTGTTAGGAAATATTCGCCATATATTTAACTAAATCATCTATTTGCGAAAAATCTAATAATTCTTCCGCTAAATCTTCCAGTTGAGTTAATCCCAAATTAGGAAGTTGCTGTTCTATTTTGGCTGGAATATTCCCAAAGCGGCGTTTTAACTGACGGAGAATCAATTCTAGTGCTTCTCTTCTTTTGCCTTTTTGCTCACCTTTTTGCAGAATATCCTGATAAACCCAAGATTCTTCCATAATGTCCTCCTGAAACAGTTGATTAAGTAGATTTCTATTAAATCTTAACCCGGCTAAAAGCTGTGTACAAACGGAAATATTATCCCGTGCTTTCTTGGATTCAATTGTATTTACAGCAGCAGCAACTTGGGTTAAAAGATTTTCGGGTGAGTCGCTTTTTGCTAAAGTTGCTAATGGTAATAGTGCGGGGTTAGCAAGTAGTAACGCTGCTTCCTCTTCCCACATCCGTATAACTCTATATTTGTGGATAGTGTTGGTGTCTACATATTGACTATTAAACACCATTTCGGAAGTTGTGGCTTGCAGAAAAATCATGACTTGCTGAATTTCACAGCAATATTGACGTTTTAAGCGAGTGTAGTAGTCAAGCATCCGAAAATCAAGGGGTGTTTTCGATTTCGGTGTAGTTTGGAACTCTAAATGTAAGATTTTATTACCGACTTTGAGGAAAATCACCGCGTCAGCGCGTATGGGTTCAAGATGAAGTTCGGTTTTCAAGATTTCCACCTCTGATACTTCACCAGCTAGTAACCATCTGGCAAAATCTTGAGGATAGGTTTCCGCTAGGTACTTACAAGTGTTATCGTAGGACAAGTTATTTTTTTCCTTGAATCTGGTAATTGTTATTTACCAGATTCTTACATATATACTGATCCTTGGGTTGATGATTTAGAAAACAATTGGATATCACCCCCCTAACTCCCCATAAAAATCTTCATCTAATAACTGTTCTAGAGTAAAAGGAAAATCAAGAGCATATTCTGTTTCCTCTGGTTTTCTTACTCCTAATTTAGCATTTTTACTTTCTTTAATTGCCAATTTACGAGCATCAGCATAAGCAATAAAAATAACCTCATGGAGATAATTTTTAAAAGAAGGATTTTCTTCCAAATCTTTTTTAACTCGAAAGCGATGTTCGGTAACAGAACTGTACCAACTTCCTTTCATCATTTCGGGAGCATCAGCTTGAACGGTTAACTTGAGTAAGTGAGCAATTAAGATGGTTAAATTACTCACAAATGACCGTTTTTCTGATTTTCCCATATCTTCTAATTCTAAAAGCAAATGTTCCCAATCAATATCATTAAAATCTTGTTGTTTGATTTTTTTAATGATAGTTTCTCGCCAAACATTAAAATCTCGTTCATAGAGTTGATTGTTCATAATCCTCCTGAAAAATTTAACTCTTATTTTAATTTAGTTAGGACTTACGCACAAGTTACGGAATAAACGAACCACAGAGGCACAGAGAACACAGAGAAATAAGAGTTTGATAGGTTTTTTGCGTAAGTCCTATTAGTTTAAAAATATTTACCTGGATTACGAAAAGCCACATTTAATAAAATTTAACCAAAACTGGGAATAATACCCACAAATAAGTGTAACATCTAATAGATAATATCTTGCTGACGCAATTATGCCGCCAGACTATTCCGGTCAAAATCTCCAAGGACGCTCTTTTGAAGGTCAAAACTTAGAAGGAGCAAATTTTAGCAAAGCCGATATTAGAGGAGCAGATTTTACCAACGCTTTCCTAAGAGGTGCTAATTTTAGTGGTGCTACGGCTGGACTACAGCGACGTTGGGTAATTATTTTGCTAATAATTGCGCTCCTGCTGTTAGCACTAGCAGGTATTTACTCAATCATTATTGGTTCATTAGTAGCAAATATTTTTGACACCAAACACCCTGGAAATATATTTATTGGTGCAGTTTCCCTATTTTTTGTAGCCGTCTTTTGTATTGGCACTATTCATAAGGATTTAACAACAGGTTTAAAAGCCATCACCATTGCTTTCTTGCTTGCTTTCCCTGGAGTTTTTGTAGTTGCTGTTAACTTCCCTGGCGCTTTTGCTGTTACAAGAACCTTCCCCAGTGGTTTTGCTAGAGTATTTGCCTTTGCCTTTGCTATTGTTTTCATATTATTTAATTTTTATATTGATTGGCGTAATCAAGGTAGAGATGAAAAAGATGCTTGGCTTCACTCATTAGCTAATATCGTTGCTGCTATAGGTGGTACAAGTTTTCGTTGTGCTGATTTAACTGATACTGATTTTACTGGTTCAATCCTGAAAAACACAGATTTTAGAAAAGCAAATCTAATGCGTACTCGTTTTTATGAAGCGAAAAAACTTGATTTTGCTAGACCAGGTAACACGATACTGAATAACCGCGCTGTCCTTAATTTACTCGTCACTTTAAATGGTAGGAATAAATCTTTCGTTAGTGCTAACCTCAGAGGGGCAAATTTGATAGGTGCAGACTTAAAAATGGCTAATTTAAAAGATGCTGATATTAGTGAAGCTACTTTCCAAGATGCTTGTTTAGAATGGGCAAATCTGACCCTTGCTCAAGCCATAGGTACTGATTTCACCAATGCTCAAATGACAGGTGCTTGTGTGGAAGCTTGGAATATTGAAAGTACAACTATCTTAGATAATGTAGATTGTCGCTTTATCTATCTTTCAGAAAATACCAAACCAGGAACAGATGACCGTGAACGCCATCCTAGTAGTGGAGAATTTAAACCAGGGGAATTTACAAAATTATTTGAAGAAGTTTTAAATACTGTTGATTTAATTTCTCAAAACGGTATTGACTGGCAAGCTTTTGTGACTGCTTTCAAAACAGCACAACTTGAAAATGAAGATACGGAATTAGTTATCCAGAGTATTGAAAATAAAGGTGATGGGGTATTTGTTGTTAAAGTTGCTATTCCTGAGAATGCTGATAAAGAAAAAATTCATAGCGATTTTACTCAAAATTATCAATTAGCATTAGCCGAAATAGAAGAGAAATATAAAGCGCAATTACAAGATAAAGATAATGAAATAGTTATCTATCGGCAACAAAATTCAGAGATGACAGAAATTGTTAAACTATTAGCTAATAAACCTATTAATATTCAAGTTGACAACAAAGTGGAGAATAAAAATATGACTAACGATTCTAGCCGTAAAGTTAAAATTGGGAGTATCGAGAGTACGTCTGGAGATTTTAACGCCAGTGGACAAGCTTTAAACTTAGGTGCGATCAGTACCAATTTACTATATGACACAAATTTGCTTGTTGATAGTCTTGGAAATTATGTAGATTTAACAATTATTGCTGGATTACAAAATCTTTCACAACTATATAGGAAATATTTATTAGAAGAGGATTATGTAAAAGTAGTCGAAACCGCAGAATCTGCATACCAAATGTGTCAAATAATTGTTGAATCTCTAGACAAGGAAAGAGAAAAAGATATTTATATTAGAGTAGTTTCTTTAGCTTCTTATTGGAAACTAAACAAAGACTTATATAGAGGACTTATTTAAAATGCGAAGGAATGATTCTGTGTTGAAAATTGGGTCTGCACTTAGAGGGATTAAAGATTTAAAATTAATTCTCAAGGAAATTACAATAAAAAACTTTATTTTTAATTTTATCTTTTTTTACCATGTAAGAAAAAAATTACTAAAATCAAGCACTATAATTAATTCAGTTGATGAAGATATAAATTCTGGATTATCTGATTTTTTGAATATTATTAAGTCTTATGATAGCCTAAAAGTAGAAATTAAAGTTGCACAACTAAAATCACAAGAACTAGCTTCTACAATTAACACCTTTGAAAACTCTTTACCACTGTTAGAACCTTTGTTTAATTTTACTACAGAAGACTATAGTAGAATTGATTCAAAATTCCGAGGAATTAAAATTTTAAACTCTTATGAGCAAGGTATACTTAGAACAAAATTAAATGCAATAAAGGAAGAGAATAAAAAAATTCAGATTAAACGTGAATTTAATAGTTTAACTATTAATGATTATAAAAATTATTTTAATAATATATCAAATCAATATAGTGAAATATATGCTAAAATTTCCGAATTAATGCATCATATTTTAAATGGTTTATCAGAATTGTAATTTTTATTTACTATATATGTTAGACTTAAAAAAGTTAATATGTTATCATTGGAATTAAATGAGCGATTACATAGCATTGATTTGAGGTGAGTTATGGCTGGAGAATTTGAACTATTAAAAGATATTGTCACAGGAATCAAATCAATAAAGGATATTTTTAATAATTTTCCTTTTAGCACTCCCTTTTTACCTCAAAAAGATAAATTACTAGAATTAAAAAATAAAGTTGATTTTCTTGAGGAAAAAATAAATAATAATTTCCCTAAATTGTCTAACCTTGTTTGGTCTTACTCTGCCATAATATCAGAGGTGAAGGTAGGAAGATCAATATCAGATAAAGCTAGACAACTGATTATGGATAATCCAGGTTTGTCACCAAATTACACGGCAATTTTTGCTAATAAACTAGAAGATGATCATGGAAGAGTAGGTTACAATATTACCCGAATAGCTTTACCCGATATTTCAGAAAAAGGTGAACTCTCAGAAAAATCAAGGATGATTCGGGATTTAATTAATAGTCTCAAGACAGTAAACCGAGATGATATTAACTCATTGCAAAGGATTTTTAACGAGATATCTACACACTATTCCGATATGGAAGAAATACTTGGAAGACTTCTTCAAAAACTCCTTGACTTACAATAATATATATCTAGCTCAGTCAAAGACTGAAAATGAAGGACGATAGAATAAATAAAGATTAGTCACGAGGTATGAATCATGACTGCTGTAATTTTACAAATACCACAATCACTCAAATTCACAGATGATAAATTTGTGGAAATGGTCGCTGCTAATAAAGATTTACGTTTAGAATTATCGGCTCAAGGAGAATTAAGTATCATGTCACCAACAGGAGGAGAAACAGGAGATAGAAACCTAGAATTAGGTGGACAAGTTTGGTTTTGGAATCGCCAAAATGGTTTAGGAAAGGCTTTTGATTCTTCCACAGGTTTTAAATTACCTAATGGCGCTACCCGTTCTCCTGATGTCTCTTGGATAAAGATAGAAAGATGGAATGCACTCACACCAGAACAAAGAAAAAGGTTTCTGCCTTTATGTCCTGATTTTGTGATTGAATTAGTTTCTGAAAGTGATGATTTAGCAGATACTCAAGCCAAAATGCGAGAATATATCGCCAATGGTTTGCGGTTAGGTTGGTTAATTAATCCGAAAAATAAGCAAGTAGAAATATATCGCCCAAATCAAGAAATAGAAGTTTTACAATCTCCTGCAAATTTATCTGGAGAAGATGTATTACCAGGTTTTATTTTAGATTTGCAACCGATTTTTTCATGAGACATATAGCGGTTCTTGGTGGGATGCCATACAATTGAAGGCGCAGACCATGCGCCCCTACGTTCTGCTGTGCTTGGCATAATTGGTACTCAAGACCCAAATATTTTAAAATTTAGCTTTTTTCACCATCAGGGAGAAATCCACACCCTAAATTGGGTGAGCATCGCGCTAGGATGTAATACATTAACGGCATAGTTTCAGGCGATTAGTTGCTATGGATATTTCTCACCTCAAGGCTGTGCAAGCCCCCTATTCCGGCGATAGTTCCTACCGGACACCGCCGCCAGATTTACCGTCCCTACTATTGAAGGAGCGGATTGTGTATCTGGGTATGCCACTTGTTCCGTCTGTTACGGAATTAATCGTCGCTCAATTGCTGTATTTGCAGTCCGATGATCCCGAAAAACCAATTAAAATCTACATCAACTCTACAGGTACTTCTGGTTACAGTGGCGAACCTATCGGTTTTGAAACCGAAGCCTTCGCTATCTATGACACTATGAAATATATCAAGCCTCCTATCCACACCATTTGTATTGGTTCGGCTATGGGTATGGCTGCGATGATTCTTAGTGCTGGGACAAAAGGCTGTCGTGCTAGTTTGCCCAATTCTTCCATTATCCTGCATCAGCCGAAAAGCTACGCCCAAGGACAGGCGACGGATATTCAAATTCGCGCTAAGGAAGTTTTGGCAAATAAAGCTTCAATGCTGGAAATTCTAGCCCGGACGACTGAACAAGACATGACGAAAATTAGCAAGGACATGGATCGTCTTTTCTACATGACTCCCGACCAAGCTAAGGAGTATGGTTTGATTGACAGGGTTTTTAGGAAGGAAGAACTCGCTAATCTCCCACTCCCTGTAAGTGTGCTTTAAATAGGTAATGGGTGATTGGTGATTGGTAATTGGTAAGAAGATATAGCTTCATCTGACCACTGACCACTAACCACTGACCACTGACCACTGACAATTAACTAATTACAAACGGAGTACCGCAAATGCCTATAGGCGTGCCTAAAGTTCCTTACCGGATGCCAGGTGGACAATATACAGATTGGATTAGCATTTATGACCGTCTTTATCGGGAAAGAATTATTTTCCTGGGAAGAGATGTGGATGACGAAATTGCTAACCAAATTATTGCTGTCATGCTGTATTTGGATTCCGATGATCCAGGGAAGGATATTTATTTATATATCAATTCCCCCGGTGGGATGGTGACATCTGGTTTGGCAATTTATGACACCATGCAACACATTAAGTCTGATGTGGTGACAATCTGTGTCGGTTTGGCTGCTTCTATGGGATCTTTCCTGTTGGCTGCGGGGACAAAGGGTAAACGCATGGCCTTACCTCACTCCCGGATTATGATTCACCAACCTTCTGGCGGAACTCGCGGACAAGCTTCTGATATCGAAATCGAAGCTAGAGAAATTCTGCGAATTCGGAGTCAGTTAAATCAAATTTATGCTGATAATACTACTCAACCTTTAAGCAAGATTGAAAAAGACATGGATCGTGACTTTTTTATGTCTGCTCAAGAGGCTAAGGAATACGGTTTAATTGATCGTGTGATTGAAGAACGTATTTAATAGTGGAAAATAATTCAAAATTCAAGATGTAAAATTCAAAAGTATGAATTACTCATTTTGAATTTTTAGTTTTGAATTTTGAATTTAAGTCAAATGAAGCAACATGGATCTTGAAGATTATTATCGGATATTGGGTTTAAGGTCGGGAGTTTCTTTTGCTGATGTGAAAGCGTCCTATCGCCGATTGGTTCAGCAATATCATCCTGATATCAACCCAAATGATCTCAAAGCGAAAGACAAATTTATTGCGGTGACTGAGGCTTATAAGTTTCTCCAAACTGTTTTACCACCGGAGGAAATTAAGTCTCGGACTAATGAGGTGAAAACTGATGTTTCTAGTGCTAGAGAAGTGCAAACTCAACCAGCAGCACCGAAAGCAACGGTTATATCTCATCCACCCAATTTAGAGGATATAGAACAACGGTTAAAGTGGAAGACTTATGAGCAGTTACAGCGATTTTTACAGGAAAGACGTTTTCCCCAGGCGATCGCTCTAGCAGAGGCTTTAATGGCGCGTTTACCAGCAGATGCGGAAGTGCGTCAATGGTTAGCGATCGCTTATCAAATCTGGGGACGAGTGTTAATTACGGAAAAACAACTGCCAAAAGCCAGAATTTATCTGAAAAAAGCTTTAAAAACTGACCCATACAATAAAGCTTTATGGAATGAAGTTCAGCAGGATTTTCAACGTTTGGGATTGAAACTTTAGTTAATTGGTAATGGGTAATGGGTGATTGGTAATGGGTGATAGTTTTGAAAAAAATTAAATTCAGATTGGATATTGCTTTTATACACTACTGATAGTATACTGATCTTATAAGTAAAATTTTCCCTTTTCCCCATCTCCAGAAATAAATTTACTATGTCTTCCAATCCTTTTTTTCCTGGAAAACCAGTTCTCCCAAAATATTTTGTAGGACGGACATCAGAAATTAACTATGCTTTTGACCAAATCGATAGCCGCAGCCATTTCGCCATTTGGGGTGGGCCAGGAATGGGTAAGTCTTCATTCTTGCAGAAATTAGCTTCTGAGCAAACATGGCGAGAATATGGATTAGATCCATCTCAAGGTATCGCTGTCATGGTCAATTGTCAAAATATCATTCCCTTTACTCCTGCTGGTTTTTGGCGAGAAGCTTTAAGTTTGCTGCATGATAAATTAGACAGTGAACCAACACTACAAGCTGAAATCAAGCCATTACTTGAAAAACCAACGACAAACGATAGTCTGCGCCAAGCATTAGGGAAATTAGGTAGAAAAGATAAGTTTTTAGTATTGTTGGTAGATGATTTTGATGCAGCATTGGTAATAAATGAGCAGTACACGGAAACAGAAATGGAAACATTTTTAGCTCAGTGTCGTAGTTTGGCAGTTCACGCGGAAGAAAGTCAATACCTCTCAATGATTGTGGCTTCACTCCAACGCCTCAGTGAATTAGGTCCCAAGCTTAACCCCAATGCTTCTCCTTGGTACAATCACTATCTGTTTCAATCGCTGAAATTGTTTCCTACCAAGGATTTAGTTCAACTATTAAATATTATTAGACCACCCACATTACGGGGTGAAATCATGAATATTACTGGTGGACATCCAATGTTAGTCCAAACTGCTGGGTTTTTCTTATATCGAGAGCTACAGCCTGGGATTAATCCCAATATTACATCATTTGCTGAAAATTTTGAAAGAGATACTCAACAGATTTTCAAAACAATTTGGCATAGATGCAATCCTAAAGAACAGGTGTTGTTAATGCTGATAGCCTTGTTAGATATGGAAGGTCATATAGGGGAGCTAAACTTTAAATTAAAAGGCATTGGCCGCATTTTTACACAACATGAACGATCTTTAAGAAAGTTGGAAGAACAGGGTGTAATTACTTCCAATTCTCTAGAACCAGAAAAGTTTTACTCTTTCACTTCATCACTGATGAAAAAATGGGTAATTCAGGAGATTTTGCAGACTCCAGAACAATCAATCAGAGATAGAGAAAAAGAATTTCTCAATCTGATTAGTCATGGACAAGTAAACCAAGTTAAAGAAGTAGTTACTTGGTTAGGTAATAATCCAAATAAAGTAAAATCTTTCCTAGATTGGATTACAAAGGTAGTACCAGTATTTCCTGCATAGATATTTGAATGGAGAAGTTCTTTTGGACTTCTCTACTAAGTTTATAGACCATGATTGATCTGAAATTAACAAGGAGCAGATAAAATATGACTTCCCATAATATGACTTTCCCTCGAAATCCTTACATAATAGGTAGTCGAATTACAGATACAAATAGATTTTTTGGACGCGAAAAATTTTTTAATGACATTAATTATTATCTTAAAACCGACAATGTAAAACTAATTTTATTACATGGTCAAAGACGGATTGGCAAATCATCTGTAATTGCACAAATTCCTGGAAAATTAGGTACAGATGAATTTGTTTTTATCAGTTTCGATTTTCAAGGTACAGTAAACTCGTCTCATCAAGAAATTATACATTCAATTGCAATTGGAATTATAGAGAAACTAGAAACATTAGAAACAAACGAGGAAATTTTAACCCATTTAGCAGAGAATATTCCTAGCAATATTGAGATTTTTTCTCGTGAATTTCTACCGACAGTTTATCAACAATTAGGTAATAATAAATTGGTTTTACTATGGGATGAATTTGATGTTTTGACTGAAAGAGATACTGAATCAGATACAGATAGTAATAATTTTTGTGATTATATTCTACAGCTACAGAAAAGAGATCAGAAATTATTTATTATCCCAGTAGTAGGAAGACATATATCAAAGTTACCAAAATTAGTTTCTTCATTACGAGAAGCACTAAATATAGAAATTGGTTTGTTAAAGAAAGAGGATACTCAAAAGTTAATTATTCAACCTGATCAGAATGTTTTAAACTATGAAGAAGAAGCAATAGAAGCAATTTTCCAATTATCCGCAGGACATCCTTATGTTACCCAGTGTATATGTTATGCCATTTATAATCTAGCACGCGATCGCTATAATCAAACAAATGTGCTTCCCCAGAGTATAAATGGTGATGATGTTGAAAGTATCGTAGACGAAGCAATTATATTAGCTGAAGGTGGTTTAGATGGGTTCTGGGGGGGATTAACCCCTGAGCAGCAAGTTATTTTTGCAGCAGCAGCAGAGGCTCGAAATATAGCTATTCAAGAAAATGAACCTCCCCAGCTAATGCTATTAAGAAGCCATGGAATAGCAACAGAATATTTGAAAAAAGCAGACGAACAATTACATGAATATGGTTTTTTAGATAATAACAGGGTTAAGGTAGAATTTGTCCGTCGTTGGTTGGTGAAAAGTCATCAGCTAAAAGAGGAAATTAGCAATTTAGAGACAGTTAAACAAGAAAATATTAATAAGCTCTTGTCAGTAGCAGATGATTTGCGAGAACATGATGATACACAGGCGGTGCAAACTTATGAACTGGCTTTAAAGCTTAACCCTAATAACTTTAAAACTGTAACGTCTTTGGCTGAAGAATATTTAAAGATTGAAGAACTTAATAAAGCCTGTGAACTTTACAAACGAGCCTATCAATTCTATTCTTTTATCGGAAATATAAATAAACAAGAGTCTGTTTTACAGCCTTTATTAACTGTAGCTGAAAAATACTCAAAGTCCGAAAATTTTGAGCAAGCCTTGGAAATTTACAGACTAGCTGACAAAATTGATAGAGAAACTAGCAAAGATGGTTTTCTACAGACAATAGAAAATTATGTCCATAAATTGATAATTGCAAGAGAATGGATTAAAGCAACAGAACAATGTCAATCAGGGTTAGAAATTGATCCAAACAGAATATCATTTCAACAAAGATTGAAAGAAATTCAATTCCTTGAGTCTAACACTAATCTTAACGTTGCAGCTAAACCTTTAAATAAAAAACCTTCTACAATCATGCTCAAATGGGTCAACCGTAGTTCAATATTAATAGCATCTTTAGGATTAGCTGGAATTGTAGTTATTGGTGTTATTTCTCAAGTTTTCAGAACTTGTCCACCAGGTGAAAGAAAGGAATTAGGTGTTTTTTGTGTGGTAGATAATAGTAGAATTAGTCGAGGTAATAGCACTTTCTTCCCTGAGATTAATAATACCTATCGTGACCAAGGTATTCAAGCCTTTAAAAAAGGTAATTATCAAGAAGCAACTGTATTATTTAATCAAGCTGTCAAAGCTAATCAAAATGACCCAGAAGTGCTAATTTATTATAATAATACTCTAGCTCGTCAACAAGGTTCTCCCTTTACCTTCGCCGTAGTTGTACCATTAGACAACAACACAACTACTGATACTGCTAAAGAAATATTACGTGGAGTAGCTCAAGCACAAAATCAATTTAATCAAAATAAAGGGTTAAATGGCAGATTAGTAGAAATTGTGATTGCTAATGATAGCAATAAAGAAAAAGCTAAAGAAGTAGCACAAAAACTCATCAAAGATAATTCAATACTGGGAGTAGTTGGACATAAATCTAGTGATGCTACCCAGGCAGCATTACCAGAATATGCAAAAGCCAAATTAGCGGTTATTTACACCACTAGCACTGCAACTAGCCTTGATGCAACTGAGGAATTAATTAAAACTTTATCTAATAATCCATCTCGTAGTACAGTATTAAGAAAGCTGGAAGATGTCAATCTGACCGAAAGTGAAACTTCCGGCTATCCTCTCAAGTTTACACCGGAAAGAGAGCGTGAAGGGGAATCTATTCTTTTGCAAGTTAAAGGCAATCAATTCGTTCAAATTGATCCACCAGCAAAACCGTGATCTCACAGATGCAATTAAAACGTTTGGAGGTACTATGAAGATATGATTACTTCTTTTAAGTCTCAAAGAAACCCTTATGTTATTGGTCGTCCTATTGACCAACAGTTGTTTTTTGGGCGAGAAAGCCTATTTTTGACTATTCAAGATCATATTCAACAGAATAGCAACATTATCTTGTTATATGGTCAGCGCCGCATTGGTAAGTCATCTGTCATTAGAAACATTCCTCATGGATTGAATGATTTACATGAGTTTGTTTTTGTGACATTTAATTTAGAACATTATAGCCAAAAATCTCTAAGTGAAATTTTGGCGGATTTAGCTCAAGAGATTCTTCATGATCTTTCGTTGGATGATGAAAATATTAAACTACCGGAAATTACAGAGTTAGAATTAGATACAGGAATTTTTTCTCATCAATTCTTACCGCAAGTATATCAATTATTAGAAAATAAGAATTTGGTATTGGTACTTGATGAATTTGATGCCTTAATGAATAGTAGTAATCCAGAATTATTAGAACAGGTTTATAAATATTTATCTTCTCTTGCTAATTTTAATAAAAAATTATTTTTAATTTTATTAATAGAACAAAGATCAGTAAATAAGCACAGAATAAGTAAGATATTTAAGGATGTACCTGTTCGAGAAATTGGGTTATTAAATGAAGAAAGTACAACAAATTTAATTATTAAGCCAGCAGAAAATATTCTTGAATATGAAGAAGATGCGATAAAAGCAATTTTTGATCTATCCGCAGGACACCCTTATTTTACTCAAGCGATATGTTTTACTATTTTTGGGAGAGCGAGAGAGGAGGATAAATGGACAGTTAGTAGTGAAGATGTAAAACTCATTATTAACAGAGCAATTGAGTTAGCTGAGGCTGGTTTAACATGGTTTTGGGACGGCTTTTCGATTTTAGAAAAAGTTGTGTTTGCAGCAATAGCAGAAGCGCAAGAAGATTCAGATAATTATGTTAGATTAATAAAAAGATTTAGACCTGACACAGAAGATAAATTAATTATAGAAACGAATCAACTTCTGAGAAGTAATGGATTTTTAGATGAAATAGAGGAAAGGGTTAAAATAGAATTTGTCCGGCTCTGGATCATACAACGTCACCCACTAAGAGAAGAAATTCATGAGTTAGATAAAATTGAGCAAAAAAAAAATCCTAGTAATAGTAATATAATTCCACATTCAAACACTGTTGAGAGCGATTTTAAACTTCCAGATATTCGTGCAAAATCCAATTTGATTATTTTAACTGCAATAGCATCTGCTGTTTTTATTATTTCTAGTATTATAGTGGCTAGTATTGCTCGCGGATCTAAATGTGAACCAGGTGAAAGAAAGCAATTAGGTGTTTTTTGTGTAGCAGACAATAGTATAATTAATGGTAGAATTAGTCGAGGCGATCGCACGTTATTCCCTGAAATTAATAATATCCCTCGTAACAAAGGTATTCAAGCCTTTCAACAAGGTAATTATCAAGAAGCAACTACATTATTTAAACAAGCTGTAACAGCTAATCGCTATGATCCAGAAGTGCTAATTTATTATAATAATTCCCTGGCTCATCAACAAGGTTATCCGTTTACCTTAGCAGTAGTTGTACCATTGGATAAAAACACGATTACTACTCAAGAGGTGTTACGTGGAGTAGCTCAAGCACAAAACCAATTTAATCAAAACAAGGGATTAAATAGCAGATTGCTAGAAATTGTGATTGCTAATGACAGTAATATAGAAAAAGCCAAAGAGGTAGCTCAAGAACTCATCAAAGATTCTTCCATACTAGGAGTTATTGGACATATTTCTAGTGATGCTACCAAGATAGCATTACCAGAATATGAAAAAGCCAAATTAGCAGTTATTTCCCCTACTAGCACTAGCATTTTATTGAACAATCCAGTTTTCTTCAGAGCAGTTTCTTCTGATGAAATTGCTGGGCAAAAATTATCTCAATATGTTTACAAGAATTTAAATTTAAAAAAAGCTGTAATTTTTGTCAGTCCTAATGAAAATTCCTATAGCAAGAGTATTAGTGAAGAATTTACCAAGAGTTTTGAAAAGCTAGGAGGTAAGGTAGTTAAGAAATATTTATTAGATTCTAAGTCCGATTTTGATAAAATTATGGAAAGTGTTAATAAGTACAATGCAAAAGTAGGAATGTTATTTCCAGATACAGAAAATACTTCTAATGCAATTGATATTGCTAAAGCAAATTTACAATTTAATGAAACTAATAAAAACAGTCCTGATAAACAAACTTTAAGTTTATTAGGTGGGCATACTCTTTATAGCAATGATACTTTAAGTAACGGTGGAAAAGCTGTTGAAGGCATGATTTTATCAGTTCCTTGGTTTAGAGATCAACCAGAAGCTAAACCTTTTGCCCAAAAATCAAAGCAACTATGGGGAGGAGATATTAGTTGGCGAACTGCAACCAGCTATGATGCTACTCAGGCTTTTATTCAAGCTTTATCTAAATCTAATAATCCCTCTCGGACTACAGTATTAGAAGGATTACAAAAAGTAAATCTCAAGAGCAGTGAAACATCAGGCTATCCACTCCAGTTTACAGAAGACAGAGAAGGTAAAGGTGAATCTATTCTTGTGGAAATTAAAGATGGTAAATTTACTATAATTCCCAATAAGTAGATCAGGTTATCAAAAAATTGTATGTCTAATACTGTAATTACTGTCACCGTTAAGTTATTTGCTGTTTATCAAGAAGCTTTTGATGTGTCCGAACTAGTATTAGATTTTCCTGATGGTACACCAGTTCAAGCTGTGTGCGATCGCCTAATTTCCGAACACCCAAAATTAAGCAAATGGCGAGAAATAACCCGCTTTGGCGTGAATTTGCAATTTGTTGAACCAGATACCATTCTCCAAAACGGTGATGAGGTGGTTTTAATTCCCCCAGTCAATGGTGGTTAATGAGGATATATTCAAAGCCATTAAAAAGAAATTAAAGATGATTAAGTTAATTTTTACAACAATTTTCATAGTTTTCCTCACAGCTTGTACTACTATTGCCTTATCTCCAACACCGGAATTAGTGCAAAAAGCGATCGCACTCCAACTAGAACAAACCCAACAACAACTTAACCAACAGCTAGATTTAAACTTCCAAAAATTTAATATTCAGCGGATATCCATTACTCAACAACAACCCCTCACCATTGAAAACTTACCGGCTTATCGGGTACAGGGAAATTATGATTTTACGGTTAAATTACCAAAACGCAGTTTTAAACAACTTGAAAAACCCTTTGAAGTTTATCTGCAAATTCAACAAGAAGGTAAAAGTTGGCGGTTATTAATACCAGAAAAAACCCGTCAAAATCCTCAATCAAAATGGCAAAGTTACTTAATTCTTTAATGGAACGAGTTCCAATTATGATAGTTATCTTATCAAAAAGATAAAATAATTTTATAACTTGACATAACTTATCTGTACCAAAATAAATGTACATAGCTGATATAATTAAAATCCTAACCTCATCAAAAATCGGCGTTGCTGATAGCCTGCGTGGCGATAGCCATATTGAGGTATGAAACTAAAAACTCAAAATCTAAAACTTTGCGTCTTTGCTCCTTTGCGACTTTGCGCGAAACAAAATTCATACCGCCATTATGCAACGCCCAAAAATATATCAATCTCAGATTCAACCTGTGATATATGCTGGTTTAAGGTTAGACTCTAAATATATAGGAAAAAAATACTTCTTTCCTTAATTATTGTAAAATTCACTTAACAAACAAAGATTCAGTTTGAACAAGTGTCATCTAATACAAAGGACAAATAAAAATGACAGAAAATAATCAGGATAATATCAGTAATACTGAAGAAACTTCTCAAGGAACAATCATAGTTGCTGGAATGCGTCCCATTACCACCGGGACATTGCAAGTAGTTGATACCTTCAACTCCATGGGAATTCGTCCCATAGGTGCAAACACATTCCAGGTAGTTGATAGCATTAACTTGTCTGGTATTCGTCCCATAGCTTCTAGCACCTTGGTAGTTGCTGACAACTATTCTGTCTTCGGAAATCGGCCAATAGCGCCAAATACCTTTGACGATTCCGAACTTTTGATGGGTTTTCTAGACTAATTACAAGATTACTCGGTAAGCGTAAAGCTCAGTCACTTTAGTGCTGAGATATAAGCGACACGGGCGAATTTATTCGCCTAACTCGTTGACTAGTAACAGTAGGTGTGATATACTTTCAAAAGTTCCATAATTTAAGTATAACTAAACAACGTAAAAACTTAACTAATTTGGTTGAGTGCGTAGTCATACCTAACAGTATTGCAGTTTAGGAAAGCTAAATTTGGTGAAAAATGAAATACAAAAATCGAGTACGGTAGGGCATACCGGAATTAACGCTTTAGGAGAATCGACCTCTGTTTTTGTTGGAGTAATCCAGCAATTGTAAGTTGGCTCATTGATTAAAGAATCTCAGTGTCTTTAGACCTGAGAGTGTCAAATTTCCAATATTTTCATCATATCAAATTCAACCTGGTTTTATGAATAAACTAGGTTGTTTTATTAGAAGGAGTCAGGAGTCAGGAAGAAGAATTAGAAGGAAATAAGAATAGTCTCAAATCTGGGAAAATGATAGCTAAATGAATAGTTTCAAAGTTTATTCCTTGCACATTATTCACATTTTATCCTTCTCAATTCATTGATTTATTTATCAAGGTTTTAGGTTTATTAAGCAAGCCCTAATTATGGCAAAATCTTCAATTTTATCAACATCTTTAAACTTTCACGAAGATTATCCATGTCCAGTATGTCACGTGGGTAAAATTTCGCAAATGTTGATGATGGAAACTATGTGTTGTGATTTTTGCAATGAAATATTTACAGTTAACTTAGAATTACAACAAGTTAAAATGCCTTCTAGAGAACCACCTTTAGTTTGGAATTGGAATGGATTAAGGTGGACCCAAGCACGATTAGGAAATGTGGAATTAGGTTGGGGTTATGGTTTGTCCGCAATTGCTTTTATTATTTTACCGACTACCTTAATAGGAATTACAGCCTATTATTTTCCTCCTCATTCTCATGTTCCGCTTTCATGGATTCCATTTATTTGGACTGTGCTAACTTTTTTATCACACTTAGGAATTATTGTGTGGATTTTTATTGAAGTTTATCAGCTTCCCATTATCGCATATTTGCGAGCTATTACCCGTTGGCAAAATAGACTAGTTAGGTAGAAAAGTTCTGACTCCTATTAATTTTTAATTCCTCCTTGGGGTACTAGCAAAATCCCCTCATCATCTGCTAATAAATTGTGTGCTGCTTCCAACATAGATGGCATTATTTCTTGCAAATCTTCCCGATTATTTAAGTAAGTTTTTAAAGCTGACATTGGGTCAATACTGCTACTCGCGCTTAATTCAGGAATGCGGGGTTTTGCTAACTGACTCACTAATTCGGCTTGTATAGTGTAAGTGTGCGCGACACTTAAAGCTTGGTGAAGAGAAGAGTTATCAATTAAATCCAATTGTTCTGATTTCAATTTGTAAATAAGTCGCACCACATTATCTTGAATATCATATTTAGCAATTCCTTTTAATAATGCTTTTTGTGGATCATCCTGCTTAGATAAATCTATCTCAATAGTCCGAAAAGTTCGCACAGGTAAAGGACAAAATTCCCAATCTGCTTTCCCTTTTTCCAAATCTATCATCACATAACCTTTGTCTTCCTTCTCTTCACTAAAATCTACCCGTTCAATACTTCCAGGATAAATTACCGGTGGGTCATTGGATTTATTTAAATTTTGGTGTTTGTGGACATGACCTAAAGCCACATAATCAAAACATGGTCTAGTTAATAAAGATAAAGGTAAAGTAAAACCCTTCCCGACTGCTAATAAACGTTCTGCACCTAAAGTGGCATTATCAGCCATTAAATGAGCTAAAAGTACAGTGGGGATATTTGGGTCAAGACGGCGAATTTCTCCTTCGATAACTACCTCTAAACGGTCTGTCAAGAGTTGATTTACTTCAGCTAAAGAAGAACCTTGAGTTTCTTGACGAGTCATCAAAGTTGAACGAGTTAACCAAGGAAGAGTAATGATTTGCACATCTCCGCTGCGGGTAGAAATGCGATGAGTTGTTAAAGTATCACCAACCACAAACCCTGGTACTCCCAAAGTCCGATAAATATTTAAACTCGCACCTCCCAAACCCTGGGAATGTTGGTCATGATTTCCCACTAATAACACTGTGGGGATATCTGCATCAACTAGCCGACGAAATTGATTAGCAAAGGCTTCTTGAACATAGGGTGCAGGTGTGGCATTGGGGAAGGCATCACCACCAAATAAGACTAAATCTACATGATTGGCGATCGCTCGGTCAATACACAAAGATAATGTTTTCACAAAATCCTCTAGTCGTGTGTTTAAACCTGTGGCTGGATTAACGCGCCCGTGGCAAAAACCGCTACCAATATGAATATCTGAAAGATGGAGAATTTTCATAGTTTATTGGTTGTAAGGGTTTAGATCCCCGACTTCTCAAAGAAGTCGGGGATCTATTCTTCGATCTATTCTAAATCTAGTAGCAGTTTTTTGAAGTCACTGCTATGAGGTAAGTTATGATCCGCTAAAAATTGCTGATAAACTGATTCTTCCTCAATCTGCATTTTGATATACTCTATCTTGGGTATTGTTCCTTTTCTTAATCCAGCATATTCTAAATAACTGGAAAACTCCCATTCTTCGGGTTGCTTCACCAGTGATGCTTTCACAGGATTGAGATGAATATACTGAGAGAGGTTAACAAGATAGTCAGTTTGTGAAATATGAATACTTTGAAACCTTCCCTGAAATAATACTCCAGAACGGTTAAAACGTTTATTAATTGCTTTTGTGTAAGAAAGTGAGAGAGATTTCATAGCATCAGAAAGGGTTTCATCTCTCAGATAGACTAGAAGATGATAATGATTAGGCATTAAACAGTATGCAATAATATCTACTGAATTTTTAATTAGATGTTCTCTGATCAGTCGAAGAAAATAAATATAGTTTTCACGTTCAAAGAAAATTATTTGGCGATTGTTTCCGCGATTATAAACATGATAAAAGTTGCCAGTTTGGAGTGGAATCCTTCTTTGTCCCATAATTGGATGTTTATTCGCATTATTTCAGAGAGTTCAGAAATTTCAGATCCCTGACTTCTTTAAGAAGTCAGGGATCTAAGAGACTAAATGTGAATTCCACACTCAGTTTTTTCGCTTCCTCTCCAACGTCCAGCGCGTTCGTCTTCACCTTCACCTACTTTAGTAGTAATGGGTTCGTCGCCAATGCTAGGATAACCTTCGTCATGAAGAGGATTGTAAATTACTTTATGTTCAGCTACATAAGCCCAGCTTTGTTTACGAGTCCAATTAGCTAGAGGGTTGATTTTTAATCTGCCTTTACCATCTAATTCTAATACGGGCATGGTAGCACGAGTAACGGCCTGATCACGACGGCGACCTGTAATCCAAGCTACAGTATTGAGTTCATCTAAGCCCCGTAAAAGTGGTTCGATTTTGGTAATGTCGTGGAATTTAGCAATATCTGTATCCCAGAGGGCTGCACCGAATTTAGCAGCAAAGGCTTCACGGCTATCCACGTCTGGTGTTTTATACGTTTGTAAATCTAGGTTATAGATTTCTTTGACTTTACCAACCAATTCTAAGGTTTGAGGGAAATGATAAAGGGTATCCAGGAAAATTACAGGAACGGGATGCTGAAGTACGCTATAGAAAATATGTGTCAAGATAATATCATCTACGTTGAAGGCGCTAGTTTGTACCAGTCCTGTGGGGATATTCTGCACAGACCAGGCTAAGATCTCTGTAGGACTTGCGGTTTCAAATTCCTGATTTAGTGATGCTAAGTCAAAGGCGGTAGAAGTTGTCATGATCTTTCTCTAAAACAAAGATTTTTTTATTTTTATTAAATTTAATTTTACCTTAATAAAGTCACATATCCCCCCGATGATTGAGGAAATAGGGCAGAGCCTAGGTTGCAGGGGAGGAGGGGAGGCTAGAAAAAGATATTTCCAACCAACAACTAACAACTGACAACTAACAACTGACAACTGACAACTAACCTAATTATGTAGTATTTTGATTGCAAGTCTGTTTAAGGATTCATCCCATGCAACAGTTACTCAAGCAATTATTTAGTAACTCAAAATACCTTGTCCGTCTCATTTTTCCTGTATTGGTAATGATGATGGCGAGTTCACTGTTTATTTTACCTGCTGCTGCTACTGGTGTATACCAAATACCCAGTTTAACGGCAGATACTTGGATTTTAGATCAAGGTGATGTGATTAGCCGATCGAATGAAGGTCAGATTAGTAAGACTTTCCATGATTTAGCTCAGGAAACTGGTAACGAAGCCAGAATTGTCACTATTCACCGCCTCGACTATGGGGAAACACCGGAAAGTTTTGCCAAGGGACTATTTAGTAAATGGTTTCCAACAGCAGCAGAACAGGCTAATCAAGTGTTATTACTTGTTGATACTGTTACTAATGGAACTGCTTTAATTAGTGGAGATCAGGTTAAGTCTCTGTTAACTGATTCTATCGTCCAAAGTCTGGCTGAAGAAACATTGGGTACAGCATTACGTAGTGGTAATAAATACAACCAAGGATTTTTGGATGTGAGCGATCGCTTGGTGGCTGTTTTATCCGGTAAACCAGATCCCGGTCCACCAGAGATCAAGGAAACAGTCCAAGTAGAAGGAACTTTTACCAAAGCTGAAGAAACAGATCAAGGTAATGCTACTGCTTGGGTTGTCGGGCTGTTAATTGCGGCCACTGTCATTCCAATGGCTACATACTACATTTACTTAGTGTTTCAAAAACCACCCTCTCAGGAATCTGAGGAATAGGGAATAGGGAATAGGGAATTGGTTATTTTTTTCTTTCCAATTCCTGACTCCTATTTTTTATTTAAAACACTGTTTTTTCAGGAATAATTATTTTCTGTATTTTCAGAATTTTCTGACTCCAAAGTTCTAACATTGCGGCTAATTTATCTTTAGCTACTGGTTTACTTAAATAATCGTCCATACCAGCATCTGAACAAATTTTTTGGTCTTCTTTCATGGCATTAGCAGTAATAGCAATTACTACAGGTTGTTGATGTTTAGCAAAGGAACTTAGTGGACGACGACGAATTTCTTTTGTGGCTGCCAAACCATCGAGAATTGGCATTTGACAATCCATGAAAATCAAGTCATAGGGAATTTTATCTAATAATTCTAATACTTCTTGACCATTGGCTACGGCATCTGCTTGATATCCTAGATTTTGAAGTTGCTTGAGAAAGACTTTTTGATTAACTAGATTATCTTCTGCTAACAGCAACTTTAATTTCGATGTATTCTTGTTACTTATTGCTTGCAACTCTTCATTGATAGCAATCTGAGAATTATTTATTTTTGATTGAGAACCTACTATATTCATAATAGTATCAAGCAGTCGATCAGGCTTAATCGGCTTGACTAAATAACTGATAAATCCTATATCTAATGCCTTTTTTACTTCATCTCTTTGATTAGTACAAGTCAGCATAATTAAAGGGACATTAGCAATAGCTGGATTTTTCCTAATTTGTATTGCTAGAGTCAACCCATCTATCTCAGGCATTTGCATATCAATTATGGCAATATCATAGGGCATCTGCTGTGTTGCGGCTGTTTCTAAAGCTGCAAGTCCGGCAATAGCAGAATCAACTTCATCTATGTGCATTCCCCAACTGATAGCTTGGTGGTGGAGAATTTCTCGACTGATAGTATTGTTATCTACTACTAACAACCGTCGCTGACTAAGAATTTGATAATCTTGATTTTGAGAAACAGACTCTGGCTGTTTAGTAAAAGATAAATTAAACCAAAATTTAGAACCTTTACCAATTTCACTGTTGAGGCCAATTTTTCCACCCATTAAAGTTACCAATTGTTGGCAAATGGCTAGTCCTAAACCCGTACCGCCATATTTACGGGTAATAGAAGCATCAACTTGGGTAAAGGGTTGGAAAAGGTTATTTTTATCTTCAGTGGTAATGCCAATACCTGTGTCTATGATGGCAAATTGAATGGTAGCTGTATCATCGGTTTCTGAAATTAATTCTAGTTGAATAATTACTTTTCCTTGGCTGGTGAACTTGATCCCATTACCCATCAAATTCATGATAACTTGTCGCAGACGACTAGCATCTCCTTGGATATAAATTGGGACATTGGCAGGAATTAATGCTGCTATTTCTAGTCCTTTATCATGAGCTTGGGGTGCTAACAGTTCTATAACTTCTTGAATGCAGGTAGATAGGTTAAAATCTAGGGTTTCTAGCATCATTTTCCCGGCTTCAAGTTTGGATAAATCCAAAATTTCGTTAATCAAGGATAAGAGAGCATCACCACTAGTCCGCACTGTTTCCAAAAAATCTTGTTGCTCTGGATTAAGGGGAGTTTCTAATAGTAAGCTGGTCATGCCCAAAACGCCGTTCATTGGGGTACCTGACATCTTGCACCTGGTTAAGGGAGACAGTATTAACCGAAAATAAGAGAATAAAAATAACATTCAGACTTGGATAAATAAATTAAAATACTGAGACAATAAATAACATACATTCTACATAAAATA
>Ga0208857_1000090_pt1 | contig 23540 bp, 17 predicted proteins | sample LakMenEpi05Nov12_FD_150674 | JGI IMG/M metagenome (GOLD analysis project Ga0208857, IMG submission 150674) | Freshwater microbial communities from Lake Mendota, WI - 05NOV2012 deep hole epilimnion (SPAdes) | ecosystem: Environmental > Aquatic > Freshwater > Lake > Epilimnion/Euphotic zone ... | reverse complement strand
CCCTTAGTCCCCCCTTGTAAAGGGGGGAAACAATAAAAATCCAGTTCCCTCCCCTTTACAAGGGGAGGGTTAGGGTGGGGTAAAAAATATTTGATACATCAACCATAACTTTTCAAACACCCTCTAAGTTGAGATCTTAAATTTTGGGCTGTAAATCCCAAAAATCATCCAAATCACAAAAATCATAGTTATCCCTTGCCTGATATAAATATTCCTAACCAATTTGATGTTTTAGTAGTCGGTGCCGGTGCAGCAGGACTATATACAGCCCTATGTCTACCCGCATCTTTACGAGTCGGCTTAATTACTAAAGAAACAGTTTCCCTATCCGCCAGTGATTGGGCGCAAGGTGGCATAGCCGCAGCCGTAGCCCCAGAAGATTCTCCTCAACTGCATATTGAAGACACATTAAAAGCCGGGGCTGGTTTATGCGACATCGCCGCTGTCAAATTCCTCGCTGAACAAGCCCCCAGTTGTATTCAATCCCTGGTTAACTTAGGCGTAGCGTTTGATCGTCATGACAGTAACTTAGCTTTAACCCTCGAAGCAGCCCATTCTCGTCCTCGTGTGCTTCATGCCGCCGATACCACAGGTAGAGAAGTTACCACCACCCTCACAGATCAAGTCCTGCGTCGTCAGAATATTCAAGTAATTCAGCAAGCTTTGGCTTTGAGTTTATGGATAGAACCCCAAACCGGTCAATGTTTGGGAACTAGCCTATTTTATCAAGGTAAAATTACCTGGATTAGAGCCAGGGCTGTCATTTTAGCTACAGGTGGCGGTGGTCAAGTATTTGCCCAAACCACTAACCCAGAGGTAAGTACAGGGGATGGTGTAGCCATTGCTTGGCGGGCAGGGGCAATTCTGCGGGATTTAGAATTTGTCCAGTTTCACCCCACAGCCCTGAGTAAACCAGGACGTTTTCTGATTAGTGAAGCTGTGCGTGGAGAAGGGGCGCATTTGGTGGATGACACCGGGCGACGTTTTGCCTTTGATTACCACCCAGCAGGGGAACTAGCACCCCGTGATGTGGTCAGTCGAGCTATTTTCAGTCATTTACAAAAAACGGCTGCTGATATGGCTACAGCGAATGTCTGGTTAGATATGCGCCCCATTCCCGCTGACAAAATTCGCCATCGTTTCCCGAATATCATTAATGTTTGTCAACATTGGGGCATTGATGTCTTTACTCAACCCATTCCTGTGTCACCTGCTGCCCATTATTGGATGGGTGGTATTCTCACAGATGTGATGAATGCCACGAATATTCCCGGTTTATACGCCATTGGAGAAACTGCCAGTACGGGAGTACATGGTGCTAATCGTTTAGCCAGTAATTCCTTGTTGGAATGTATTGTCTTTGGGGCGCAAATGGCTAATGTTGACTATGGAAAATTGCAACTGGGAAAACAGGAATCTGCTAACATTATTGAAACTGAGAATTTGGAAGTTAACCCATCTCTAATTGAGTGGGAAAATCAACAAAGACAATTAGCAGAAATTCGCCAAAATTTACCCCGTGTAGTTTGGCAAAGTGCGGGTATTTGTCGAGAAAAATCAAGTTTAGAAAATGCCATTTCTCAAGTTAAATCTTGGCAAGCAGACTTTGCGGCTTTATCTTTAAGTCAATTATTATTGAGTTTAAAACCAACACAATCAGTTAATTTTCAACAGCCACAAATTGAAAAGGAATTACGGCTTTGGGCAGAAACTCGTAATTTATTAGATGTGGCGGAATTAATTCTGAAAAGTGCTGTTTTTAGAACCGAAAGCCGGGGTGGACATTACCGTTTAGATTACCCTCAAACTGATCCTAATTGGCAAGTGCATACTCTTGTGCAAAAGCAGGAATGGGTAATGGGTAATATTATCTCCGGTGGTTCTACTCTTCCCTTTATGTAAAACAACATTTATTGTAAGTAGGTGAACACAATAAAACCAAACTGTGTCAAGAAACGTAAAATCGCTGAAAACTTCTTTACTCTTGCCTCTTGCCTCTTGCCTAGTGCTATAACGACAATTTCCAACGCCAACCTACTTATCAAGGATTCTGTGCGTTACGGATTTCATCCTAACGCACCCTACAATACTGTAATCGTTAAGGAAGGATACACTTTAAATTACCTAAATTAACCATTTGTTCCTGAGACTGGGGAATATTTAGCTCAAAATTACAAATACCCCCTTCATAGTCCACATTAGCTGCATATTTTCCCGGAGAAACACTGTCTAAATAGAAATCTCCTTCCTTACCAATAGGTGAGTTAATAATTTGATTATTCACAGTTATATTTAATTGACCATAGGCAGGAATCACAGTTTTTCCTGATGTTTCTACCGACAAAGTACCGACAAGACTCTGAATTAGTCGCACAGGAAAACGCACAACCGCCCCACCTCGAAAAGGCGGGGTAATTACTTTTTCATTAGCATCAATTTTGTAGTTTAAAGGAATATCTTCATCTTGGATTTTCAAATTATTACCATTGTAGGGGCGCAGATTAGTAATCATTAAATTACCCTTAGAACCAGTGCGTCCAACTTCCTGATTATTACTGTAACTACGGACACCCCTCACCCCTGGAACTTGTATGAGTGCAAAGCTTTGGGTAACAGGAGGGGCAAAAAAGACATTATTCCCTATGCCGATAATACTACCAGAGACATTAACAGAGCCGCTATTTGTACCATTACTGCGGTTGAGGTTTAACTCATAAACGCCAAAGGGAGCGCGATACTGGATACTACCATTGGCGGGAATTTTTTCCCCGTTGGGGTTAACCTGAAGACGGTAGCCCAAGCCATTACCAGCCGGTGGAGATTTCTGTACAGATACAGTGGAGTTAATTGCAGTTTTACCATTGGTATTTTGCTGATTAATACTGGCTCTAGCATTACCTAAAGTATAATTGAAACCGATAAATAGTGCATTTGTAGTTGGTTGTGTAGGTTGGTTAGACCGGCTGAGATTGATAGATAAATCTGCACGGGAATTGAGACGCAAACTACTGGTGAGAGCTAGGCGGTTACTGTGTCCTTTGTCACGGAAATCAGAGGACGCATACTGCAAGCCTAAGCTTAAATTACGGGTAGGAGAGACAGAAATAAAAGCATTATTTTCTAACTTAGCTCTGTCATCTAATGCTGTCAAACTTAAATTAGCATATCGGTCACTCAACAGCCGCACTGAACCACCAAAACCGATATTACGACGAGAATAGCTATAAGTGAGAGCAGCCGCAGCCCCCGGTATTCCTGATTCACTACTAGCGGCTAGGGATAGTCCTAAAGCCCCAAAGGGCAGAGTAGTGGTTAGAGTAGAACCACCACTAATTAGGTTACTAGCAACTTCCAAGCGCCCGCCCAGGGTCAGGGAGTTGGTGATACCCTGACGATAGCGACCGAGAAAAGCCGGAGAACCATAATTAAAATTATCAGAGTCTAGTTTAAATCGCCGCAAACCTAAATTAAAACTGTAGTCAGATAAACCGGGTTTTAGCAACCCCGCAGCAAAATAAAAAGGTGAAGTAATTACCTCTTCTCGACCTAAAGCATCACGAATTACAACTTTTGTAGAACCACTACCGGTGGGTAAGAGTAAATTATCAAATTGAAAGCGACCGGGGGGTACTTCTATTTGATTTACTCTTTGTCCATTGACAAAAACCTCTACTTTGGAAGGTGTTAAAGCTGCACCAGATAAACTAAAAGTTGGTTGTTGAATGACATCAGGATTAAGTCCAAAATCCCGTGATTTACTCACACCAGCCATAAACATTCCGCCCCCTAAATCGCCGGTGCTAACAAAGGAATCACCAACTACCCATTTAGTTATTTGTCGGGGATTGTCTAAGGTGAAATTTGTTAAACCTCGCAGCCAAGAACCATCAGTTTTGCGGGAAAAACTGCTATAAAGTAAATTTTTATGAATGCTTAATCCTGATTCTCCAAAAAATGTATAATTATTGAGGTTGAATTTTTCAATGTCAACAGGTAAGTTAAAAGCATAATTTAAAAAAACACTAGTGTTTTGACTATAAGTAATATTTTTCGCTGACTCCCGACCTAAATTAAATGAATTAGTTTTTAATAATTCCGGTTGGGCTGTTATCCTTAAAGTTAGGGCTTTTTCATCAAAAATATAGCTGACCTGGGGAGATAATGAAACCAGAGAAACATAGGTTTCATTATTAATGGTTTCTCGACTACCAGCGAAACTTTCTAACCCGGCTTTTTCTAAATCGGAACGAGTAATAAGAATATCCTGGGGGCGTAAAATCACAAAAATTGCTTCTTTGGCCACCTGGTTAACGGTCAGTTCCAAAATGGCATTTTGTTCTTGGGCAGCAACCTGAGAACAAACTACAACACTCCAACTAGAAACCAGCAGCAACAACCAGCCATTATTCACAGACATAAAACCATGAAGATTCGCCCTTCTCTACTGACTTTTTTGCTACTTATAGCCAGTGCTGCTGCTCCCGCAATGGCAGGTAGCGCAAGTGATAACTTGAATGTTTCTGCTTCAGTAGTTCCTAGTATTATAATTGTCCCACCTGCTGCTCCTGTGCCAATACCAGTTGAGAACATAACTAATCCGTCTAATCCGGCAACGGCAACATTACCAATCGCTATCACTTTACCGAGTAATACTACTGGGAAAATTACCCTGGGACAAGGACAAAATCCCTCTGCTGTCTCCACTGACCCTAACCCCGTGCGCCGCATGACTGATGGTAATGGACATTACTTATTGTATGAATTATATCAAGATGAATCTAAGACAATAATTTGGGGCAATACTGATAACACTGGTTTGTCATTGACTGGTACGGGTTTAGCCAGTAATGTCAATGTTCATGTTAAAATTCCGGCAGGGCAAAATGTGCCAGCGGGAAATTACCAGGACACGGTGCAATTGAAGGCGACTTTGTAAGTATTTTTAAATTAACCCCACCCTAACCCTCCCCTTACTAAAGGGAGGGGATAAGATTTTCCAGTCTCCCCCCTTTGCAAGGGGGGACTAAGGGGGGTAAGCAGCAGCACAAGCGCCCTGGGGAGTGTCTAGGGTTTCTTTAAAGGTGGTTTTTGCGGTTTTTACTTCCACTACCAGTTTCTTGACCCCATTACATTTTTCTTTAGGTGGTAATTCTACACTATAGGATTTAGTATTACCCGCTAAAATATACCAACTATTAACAGAAGTTTCAATAATTTTTTCCCCTGTGGCACTTACTCCTTGCACTGTTATCTGCTGTGGACGAAGATTGACATTACCAGTATTATTAATCTCAAAAGATAAATGACCTTTTTTGATTGCTAATTGTCCCATTTTTCCTGACTGGTTGATTTGGCTCGGTTGTAGAAAAATAGGAATACTTAAATTAGTTAAGATTTGGATGGCATTCTGAGTAGATTGACTGGTTTTTGTCGGTAGTTCTTCCACAATCAGTCGGTAAGTCTTTTCGACATTATTAATGGGAACTTTAGAACCGAGTCTAATTTGCCGTTCTGCCTGGGATTCTACGGAAAGTAGAGATGGAAACAGAATAATATCTTCCGTAGGAGTGAGTTTGTCTTCTCCTTGGGCATTTTGTTCCCATTTGAATACTTTGAATTGAAAACTGCCAGCAGTGGTATCTTGATTACGTAATTTCAGCAGCACAGTGGAAACTTTGGGAGAAAGAACAACATTAATGGGATTAACGCCATAATTTCCCGCGTCGGCTTGGGATGTTTTAAAACATAAGCCCAGGAATAGGCTGAGAAACAGCAGTAATTTTAAGCGGGAACTGAGGGTAAACACGAGAATTAACCTTATTTGTAAGGTGCGTTAGGAAAAAAGCCCGTAACGCACCAAGATTTTGCATCGTGGGTTACGGATATCGCTTGCGTAATTTCTACCAGATGTCTTTTGGATGATCAGGGCTTAGTAAGTAACAGTAGCTATTACATTATCAGTATAAGAACCCGCTGGAACGCTCTGACCTGCGGGAATTTCACCGTAAACAGATGTAGATTCCTCAGTACCAGTACCAGTAACGGTTACACCAGTACTGGTACTATTTCCCCAAATAGTAGTCTTTCCGCTATTTTGGTAAAGGTTATAATTGAGATAATTGGCACTAGCACCATTTTGAAGCCTACGCAATGGTTCTTCTAACGAAGAACCAGTAGCAGAATAGAAGCCTTGACCTAACGTAATTACTGCAACAGCATTCATAGTACAATTTGTTGACACAGTTCCAGTTACACTTGTAACTGTCCCTGAATTATAAGGACCAAAATTCAGCGCAGTAGTTGAAATAGTGCAGCTATTAGGTACTGAAGCTGAGATCTGAAGGTTTGAATTATTAAAATCAGCAACAGCCATTGAGGGAGCGGCAGAACCAACAGCGACAAAGAGCGCGGATGCTAAGGCAAAACGACGAATCATGGTTTAAGTTCCTTGGAAAAAATATTGGGTTAATAAAATCTGTCTTTTGGTAGAAACCAGTAATCAAATTCCTATTAACTCACTATTTCTGCATGGTATGTGTATATTTAAGCAAGTTAAGTAAAGTTCATTAATAATAATTCTGGAAATCGCTTTATAATTTGGTTGTAGCTATTTATAAAGAAAAAATAAACTTAGTATAATAGTCTTTAACTTTCTTAAATTCATGATTTTTTTCAGTTGAATTACCGATTTAGTCTAAGAGGTTGTTTGAAAAGTATTATATGAAACCCATAATCTCCAAAAACCTAACCCCCCTACCCCCCTTCCCTACAAGGGAATGGGGGTTTTAAAGCCTCTCCCCTTGCAGGGGAGAGGTTTGGAGAGGGGTCAGTTTATACATTAAAAACTTTTCAAACATCCTCTAAACTCCAGGAATTATGAAAATCCCCAGAAATCGCCAGACATACTTATTAACCGAGTTAGGTGAGGAAAAAATAATTAATACTCTTAGTGAAAACCACGTGAACCCACGGAATAGAATTACGTGGATACAGAAACAGATGCAAAACACTGGTGAAAGTATAAGTAGTAATACGGTTCGTAGAATTTTAACAAAGCAGAATGTTGAAGAGTATGCAATTAAATTACTATTTAAGACATTAAACATCCCATACAAGCACAACATAGATGTTATTCTAGCTTTAAAAGATATAAGTAGTGCGAAGAGTTGCCATCAAGAGTTTTTTCCTGTTGAGAACAAACATTCTAATTTTTTTGGGAGAGACGATGACTTAGCAAGACTTAATACTCTAATCAATCAACATCAAAAAATGATTGTTATTCAGGCACCAGGAGGATTAGGTAAAACAACTTTAGCCAAGCAATATTTAAATAATCAAGGGTTTGATTTAGTTTTATCCCTAGAAATGGCTAAGGAGGCAGAGAACATCACTAGCGTTGAAAGCGTAGTTGAAGAATGGCTAAAACAATACTTTCAAGAAGAACCAGGAAGAGAATTTGGTATTACACTGATCAGATTAAAAAAACACTTGCAAAATCGTCAAGTCGGGATATTAATTGATGGCTTAGAACCCGCACTAGATAAACATGGTAAGTTCATTCAAAATCATAGTCGTTATCTAGAATTATTCAGGGTTTTAGCTGATGCAACTGTGCAGTCATTTACGATAATTACTAGTAGAGAACGTTTATTTGATGACCGTATTGATATAATTTATCATTATTATTTAAGTGAATTAGGTGTATCAGCGTGGCAAGAATTTTTGGCATTTCACGAAGTTAAGATTGATATTTCTTTACTAGAAGAAATGCACATAAAATATGGGGGTAATGCCAAAGCTATGAATATCTTGCTTGGGTCAATAGAAACAGATTATGAAGGGGATGCAACTGCTTATTGGCAAGAAAATTGTACTTTGGTGGAACCAGGATTAAAAAATTTAGTTGTTAATCAATTTAACCGATTGCAAAATTTAAATCCAAATGCTTATAAGTTACTGTGTCGGTTAGGATGTTATCGCTATCAGGATATACCACAAGTGACTGAAGATGCCTTACTAGCTTTGCTGTGGGATATTCCTGACCAGCAAAAGTGTATCTATATAATTAGATCTTTAAAAAATTTGCGTTTGTTTGAATTTGCCAAGGGCAAGTATTGGCTGCATACAGTGATTAAAGAAGAGAGCATAAAAAGGTTAAAATCAAGTCAAGAATGGGAGGAAGTTAACCGAAAAGCAGCCGAATTTTGGAGAGGTAGTGTGAAAAACATTCGCACCATGGAGGATGCGAAGAAAGCTTTTGAAGCTTATTATCATTATGAATGTATTCATGACTTTGAACAAGCTGGATATATAATTATTCAACGAAGAAATGGTTGCTGGTCATTTGATGAAATGCTGGCTTTTTCTTACTATCGAATGGGAGCATTAACACAAGTAATATCTATACTGAATTTCCTGAAAGAAAAGATAAAATCTGAATATCTACTAGCAAGTATTTATAGTATTGAAGGCATAATAAATTTAGTGTCAGGAAATATGAATATAGCGATTAATTATTTGAATCAATCACTAGCAATAGCAAATTGTATTTTAAATGATTTTGAAAATAATCAAATAGACATAAGTTATGATGAGATTGTATTATTGATAGTCAAAAATCAAATCCATTTATCCTTTTACTATATAGACATCTGGGAACTGGAAGCAGCCATAAATATTTTAGAACCGACCAAATCATGGATAGAAAATATAATCCAAAAAGGAGATAAAAATTTAAAGTTAAAAATAGAAAAATATCAAGTAACCGTGTGGCTACATTTAGCTTTGTTATACTCGTACTTTAATACAGAAGAAAAATACATTCTTCCTCAATCTTTGGCTAAAAAAGTATATTATTCGCTTTTCACGGGAATTTTTGCGGAAATAGTACATTATATGATACTTAATTTAGAAACTTTACTAATTAATGCAGGTTTAGGAACTGAAGTGAATTTTTGCAGATGGCGTAAAATATATGCTTTATTAAAGTTAGGTCTAATTTACAAAAATTTAGGAAACATTAAAAAATCTTGGAAAATATATAATGCAGCGATAGAATTTTCTCAAGCAGAAAGTTCCTATGGATGGATAGAATCTGCTCAAGAACTTAACTATAATTCTCACTATAATCCGCTTGTAGCTAAAGTTTTAACTGGTTTAGCAGAACTGTATCGAATCCAAGATAATTTTGAAGAAGCACTTTTCAAACATTCACAATCAATAGAAATATTCCATAAAATCAGTGGTAACAGATGTGATTTAGCAGAAGCTTACTTTCAACTAGGTTTAACATATCAGAAAATGGGTGACTTTAAAAATAGTCAGATCAATTTTGATGAAGCCATAATATTATTTACAGCAGTGGAAGCTCCCCGGCAAGTTGAGAAAGTTGAAAGAGAGAAAGTCAGTAACCCAGCCCTAAAGGGACTGGGCTTGTAAGAGAAATCAAGCCGTACTGACCAGACCACCCTGAGCCTGAGAAAAACCAAAATTTGTAAGAGGATGTTTGAAAAGTGGTATTCCGTAATTTTCATCACATTGCTACCCCCCTTTCCCCTTGTAAAGGGGGGAAACAATAAAAATCCAGTTCCCTCCCCTTGACAAGGGGAGGGTTAGGGTGGGGTAAAAAATATTTGATACATCAACCATAACTTTTCAAACACCCTCTAGGGGACTTCCAAGAAATAAAATCCCCAAAAATTTCTTGTAGTGCGGGCATCTTGCCCGCTGGATATGTACCTCATAACACTAGAAAGTGCTGTATATCTCTATCAGGAATATCAAAGAATCCTGATTTTGTCATGAAATCATATTTTTACTGGTTATGTCATCAAATATTAATTTATTTTTGTTGTTAGCATCATTCATTAAATATTAATTTATTAGTAATTAAAATATCTTTTTGCATTACCAACTCATAGTAATAATTAACAAAGCGGAATAACTGATAATTTCAAATTATTGAATTTGCCAATATTGACAAAATTACTTTGTCAGAGAAAATATAACCATTTTTGGGGCTTAAATACTTATGTCACTTGATGTTTCTGCGGACTTTTCATCTCAAAAGAAAATCAATTATACTGCCATTTCCCAAACCAATGCCTTTCAAAATCCCACTGATAATAGGATAATTTGGGGTAGTCATAGTTCTTCTTCCCAAGATAATTTAGCAGCAACCGCATCTGTTGCTACTAATAGTAGTTATAACTCAACAAATGGCTATGGCTTGGTGAATGCTGGATTAGCAGTGAGTAAAGCCGCAGGTGTTAGTCCCTATGCAGACGTTCCTAATGTGGGTGGGAATAATTGGGGAGCGGATCTGATCAAAGCTCCCACAGTCTGGAATAATGGATATACAGGACAAGGAACTATTGTTGCCGTACTAGATACAGGCGTAGACTACAACCATCAAGACTTAAAAAATAATATTTGGAGTAATAACAAAGAAATAGCTGGTAATGGGATAGATGATGATAGTAACGGCTATATTGACGATGCTCAAGGCTGGAATTTTGATAGTAGCAATAACAACGTCCTAGACAACAATGGTCATGGGACTCATGTTTCTGGAACTATAGCCGGAGAAAATAACGACATTGGAGTCACTGGCATTGCCTATAACTCCAAAATTATGCCAGTCAAAGTCCTAGATGCCAACGGCTCAGGTTCTTACTCAAATATCGCCAAAGGCATTTATTACGCAGTTGATAATGGTGCAAATGTCATTAATCTCAGTCTAGGAGGTAATTCCTCTAACGATACTCTCAAGTCAGCCATTGAATATGCCAGCAGCAAAAACGTCATCGTTGTTATGGCAGCCGGTAATAATGGTGACTCAATGCCATCCTATCCCGCCCGCTACGCCTATAATTCAGGAATTGCTGTAGGTGCAGTGGATCAAAATAATAACCTTGCGGACTTTTCTAACCGTTCTGGTTCTCAAGAAATCACCTATGTCACTGCCCCAGGAGTTAATATTTACTCCACAATACCCAATAATCAATATGCCAACTACAATGGCACTTCTATGGCAGCCCCTCACATTGCTGGTGTTGTCGCTCTCATGCTCAGTGCTAACCCTAAGCTAACTGAAAGCCAGGTCCGCCAAATTATTACCAGCACATCTGCAAATAGCACTAATCCTTCAGAGCCAACAAAACCTTCAGAACCGGGGTTGAAAATGCCGTCTTTATTCCCCCCTCTAGACTCTTTTTTCCCGCTGGATTTGATTAATATGATCAATATAGGCTCAAAATTACCTTTCAACCTACAATCTCAATCATCAAACTCTATTTCCCTTCCTCCCGTTGTCGTCTCTATGAACGAAAATCAGTTAACGTTGCGTTTCGGTAATCTGGAATCATCACCCGCACAGCAGTCTAGCTACTATAGTCAGAATTTATCATTTACCTTTACTGAATCTGGCATACACTACTATGCGGACGAAACCGATCCAAAAAAGCTAACTAATGCTAACAAGAGCCAGCTTTTTCTTCCTGCTTCACCCTAGAAGTGTCGGCAAGTCCTAGAGAATCTATGGCTTGAAGCCACTGAGAGTGTTAATCAAATCCTATTGCTTTCGCAACGGCTTTAATGTCCGCCGGAATACCCTGTTTAAATTGGGCGTGACTGTGTTTAATGGCTGTATCTGGGTCTTTTAAACCATTACCAGTGAGGACACAGACTACTGTTGCCCCGGTGGGAACTTCGTCTTTTACCTGTAACAAACCGGCGACAGAAGCCGCGCTGGCAGGTTCACAGAAAATCCCTTCCGATGATGCTAATAGTCGGTAAGCGTCGAGAATTTCTTCGTCAGTGACAGAACGAAAACTGCCTTGGCTGGCTGTTTGAGCGGCTATGGCTTTATCCCAACTGGCTGGATTACCAATTCTAATGGCTGTGGCTATGGTTTCCGGATGTGCCACTGGTTGACCATTTACTAAGGGTGCAGCCCCAGCGGCTTGGAAACCCATCATTTTCGGCAAGCGATCGCATTTACCATCTTGATGGTATTGACAAAAACCCATCCAATATGCTGTGATATTGCCCGCATTTCCCACGGGAATACATAACCAATCGGGGGCATCACCCAAGGCATCAACAACTTCAAAAGCTCCAGTTTTTTGCCCTTCTAGCCGGTAGGGGTTGACAGAATTTACCAAAGTGATGGGATATTGATCTGCCATTTCCCGGACAATTTCCAGGGCGCGGTCAAAATTTCCTTGAATAGCCAGGACTTCAGCCCCATAAAGTAACGCTTGGGCTAATTTACCTAAAGCCACATAGCCATCAGGAATTAACACAAAGGGTTTCATTCCCCCCCGTCTAGCATAGGCAGCGGCAGCGGCGGAGGTATTACCAGTGCTGGCACAAATCACAGCCTTAGCACCCGCTTCTGCTGCTTTAGAAATTGCCATGGTCATCCCCCGGTCTTTGAAGCTACCAGTGGGGTTAAGTCCATCATATTTGACATACACCTTCACCTGTCTGCCAATACGTTCAGCGATCGCTGGCACGGGAATTAAAGGTGTGTTACCCTCCAACAAAGTCACCACCGGGGTTTTTTCGCTGACAGGCAAGTATTGACGATAGGCTTCTATCAGCCCTGGCCAGGGTTGGCAATGAGATTTAGCAGCAGACAGGCTCAAAGTCACAGGATTCAAAACTTCTTAATTAAGGATTTGGGATTGGGAATGCTCTTGGTATAAGTATCCCACTTTTCAAGTCTATATGTTAGTTGCGGAACACAGTCACAATGATCGGAGTCTTTTATCACTACATTTGTAACCGATTAGAGTATATGATGAAAACTATATAATATCTTAACAAAGAGTAAGATAAGTATATTATACTATTTTTAAATGGTGTGAGTTAAGTTTCTAATGCCAACAACTATGTCTACTATGTCATCCAGTGTTTCCGAATGCGAATCCCACGCTAACTTAGTCAAGAAGTTAACGAAGGCTTACTATCGAGACGATCAGCAAGTGAAGTTCATGGACTTACAAGCAGAGGTAGATTCCCTTTTAGCGCAATTGCAAAGTCTCAAAAGCGAACAAGTGGAAACTCCCAGCGACGAAGAATAAATTACCTGTAATGGTGACTATTCAAATTGCTGATTAGTTTGTGACCAACGTTGCAAACTATAGCCCTGTTTCTTTTCTACCAGTAACGCTAGAGATTGGTCATCAGTAAGTTGAGCGATCGCTATTAGCGTTTGCTGGCTTGCATGGGCAAAATCACTATAAATTACCCTGCTATCCGCCGACAAAATCAGAGTCCGGGGACGTTTTTGATCTTGCACTGGTTTTGAGTTATTACCATCGGACTGATTTAAAGATGCTATAGCGGGATCAGAAATAGTTATGACAATTTCCTGCTGTGCATCATTAGTTAAATCAGCCAATTGAACTGGCCAATCGCCCATTTTTTCCCGCATTTTCTGAAAATCAGGAATATTACCAGCATTTATATCACCCGACTGTTGTAGTTTTCTCCAGATAGTCGGCAAGATTAATTCTACTAATTGGGGTTTTTGTTGATATAACTCCTTTACAGATACCGGAGACGGTTCTATCCATTTCAACGCATCCACAGTCATGGCTAAAGGTTGAGGTTGAAGAGATGTGACCTTATTTTCAGAAAGCGCGGAACCCGACATTAACAACCGTAAACCCTGATCTTGCACTTGTACAGCTTTAATCGTAGTCGTAGTAACTTCTTGTTCTCCATTGGGTTTCCAGACAATAATTTGCATACTAGGGTCATAACTAATACCCAGAATTTTTCGCCAAAATTTTCGAGGTTGATGTTTCAGTTGGTCAAAATTAGCAAATGGATAACGTAACCAGCTTGTACCATCATGAAATGCACTAACTTCCACCTGATACCAAACTTGATTATTAGTAATTTTCAAATCAGTTTGGAGAGATATTGGCAACCAATCCTGCTCATTAATACGACTAATTTGGTTGACAGTGCCAATAATTCGACTTTTATGGGCATTGATCTTATCATCATCAAGTTTAGTTAAAATATCTTGAATATAATTGAGTGTTTCCTGGTTAATATTCGGTTGTGCTTGCAACCAAGCATTAGCTCTTTCTTCCCCCCGTTGGACTTTAAAAATTAGTGCGACCCAAGCTAAAACTGCGCGACGATTAGGATTGAGTCGTAACGCTACAGCAGACCGATTCCAGATTCTCCCTTTATCTGTTTGTAGTAAATTAGCAATTTCTTGACCATAATCAGCTGAAGTTTCAAATACCTGTAAAGCCTTTTCCCAACGACCATCAATAATATCCGCTGTAACTTGTTGCTGAGGACTTGCCCAATTTTTATCAGCCTGCATTTTCGTAAATTCCGAATGTAAGCGAATTACATCTATTTGCGCCCGTGCTGCCGCTGAAAAAGGCTGTTTACGCTGTTTTTCTAAAGATATCAACCATGTAGAAGCAGGAGTCCAAAGTCCATTTCTGGCTAATAACAGAGATTGTTGAAAAGCAAATTCATCAATTGCGGGTTTTTGGAAATCAATTGCTTCTAAATAAATAGAATTAACAACTAACTTACTAGGTTTAACTTGATAAACTTGTAAATTTGGTTCTACATTTATCGTTTGATCAATAATTAATTCCTTTGAATCATTACCCGTTATCTGTTGCCATTTAGGTAATTGACCATTGCGGGTTTTCCAAGATAACATTTGTTGTAAGCTTTTCAGAGTAGGATTGTAATAGACAACTTGACCATAGGTAATATTATCATCGTTATTTTTGTGTTCACCCTGCAAATAAAACCAAAATCCTGGAAATAGATTAGTATCTGCAAAAGCTTTCACCTGATTTAAAGGTAAATTTGTCTTGGTTTCTTGATTGTCTGATTCAGAAATAGCCGCAAGTGAAGAGGACTCTACAAAATTTCTCGATAATCCAGTAACAGGTAATTTAGTAATTAAATAGTAGTATTTTTCTGACTGAAATTTAGATTCAAAATCCTGGGAAAGTTTATAGATCCTCAATTCTACCAATTCTTGACAATGAGATTGACAATTCTTGCGTTTTTGGAAAATTGGTAATAAAAAAGATTCCTCTGATTTACCATCTAAAGGCAGGATTTCGCCAGATAGGCGTTGTTGTTGAGTTAAACCGAGTTCAATAGCTGTAAGTGTTTCCGGTAGTTCTCGTTTACCTGTAGATATTTTTGCCCATTTTGGTAAAAAATCATTCACCCAGCTAATCTGGGCAGGATTTAAAATAAATAGCACACTAATCCAACCAACACCAATAATTACACTAGCACTGCCTAACAACAGACCCATAGCCAACGTAGACCATAGCCAACTACGCCGTTGAGAACGTTTGGGTAATTTTTTAACATTCTTCTTGATTGCAGCTTGAGAAGGCTGATTCAGCTTAGTAGCTTTTGGTCTGCGTTTGCGGGGTTTATTGATCATCTGACTATTACTAGCGCTGGTAATTTGATGTTGTTCAAAATCATCCATGATAGATTTTGACAAACTTGGTGCAATTTTGCCAGTGTACTGGGGTAAAACTTAAAACTTCGCCCAGATCCCCGACTTCTTCAAGAAGTCGGGGATCTTGTTTGTTGTTTATAATTGGGAACGGGTATATTTTTGCTGAAATCACGAACAGGGAGAAAATGAGCAATAAAAAAGGTTTGGTTGACAACCAAACCTTGACTTAAATCCAGTGCATAACAACATCCCGAATCAATTTAACCTATATGATCTATTTTCAACATCTTCCCATAGTATGTATGCAAATTTCATAAAACCTGATATGAAATCAGTGGTCAGTAGGGGCGAAGCATTTGGAAGATAAATTATCGGTCATTGCCAAAAATAGTTCTCCAAATGCTTCGCCCGTACAGTGGTCAATTGTCAGTAGGGGCGAAGCATTTGGAAGATAAATTATCGGTCATTGCCAAAAATAGTTCTCCAAATGCTTCGCCCGTACAGTGGTCAGTTGTCAGTAGGGGCGAAGCATTTGCAAGATAAATTATCGGTCATTGCCAAAAATAGTTCTCCAAATGCTTCGCCCGTACAGTGGTCAGTTGTCAGTAGGGGCGAAGCATTTGCAAGATAAATTATCGATCATTGCCAAAAATAGTCCTCCAAATGCTTCGCCCGTACAGTTGTTAGTTGTAACAGGAAAGTTATTATTACTCCTATTACCTATTACCTGTTCCCTCTTTCTGAGATAAATCTAATAAATTTGCTAACTTGTAAACTATTCGCGCACCAACATTACCATCCCATTCAGCATCACCAACTTCACAGACATCAAAACCAATAATTTCTCTACCACTATTTACCAGTTCGCGGAACAAACAATAAACTTGTTCTAATTCCAGTCCTCCAGGAACAGGAGTACCTGTATTGGGGCAAAGTTTAGGATCTAAACCATCAATGTCGAAGCTAATATAAACTTTTTCTGGTAAATTGTTGATAATTTCTCGACATAAATCCAACCAATTTTTACCAGCATATAGTTGTTGTTTAATTGCTGAATCATAATAACCAATAATGCGATCATTTGATTGATTAATGATTTGCACTTCATCATGACAAATATCTCGTACACCGACTTGGACTAATTTAGAAATTTGCGGTATTTTCATGGCATTAAACATAATAGACGCATGAGAAAATTCAAATTCCTCATAGGCATTCCGTAAGTCTGCATGGGCATCAATATGTAAAATTCCCCAGTCATCATATTGATTAGCTAAAGCTTGGAAGTAGCCTAATGGTGAACTGTGATCACCACCAATGACAGCAACTCGTTTACCTTGATTCATTGCTGCTTGTGATTGGGTCAATAACCAATGATTTACCTGTTCCCCAGCTTGGTTAATTGCTTCTAAAACAGAGGTTAAATCTGGTGAATCTGTTAGGGATTTACCTTGAGCTTGACGTTCAATAATTCTGGCTGCTTGTTGACGATAATAGTTATTTTTTTCGATCATTTCCTGGGGAATTTCTACCATAAATATTCCCTGTTTCCAACCGTCGGGATGATCAAAATCAAATAAATCTATTTGCAGTGAGGCATCTAAAATTCGCTGTGGTCCGTTCGCAGTTCCCGCACGATATGAAACGGTGACTTCCCAAGGTATGGGGAAGATAATTAAATTGGCTGAATCGTAATCATCAGGTAATCCGACGAAGTTACCATTTTTTTCGGCTACACTGTTGGGATTGTATTCTTGTAGTGAGTTATTCATGGATAAGATAATTTGATAAATTGAAGTTCCAAATTTATGAGTATAGATTTTTTTTGGTGATAATTCTGTTCTCTATTCTCTGCTATATAAACTTTTTTGTGAATATGATTAAGAACGACGGGCATTTAAACAACACCATTCTTTTTTTTTCCAGAGAGTAGCAACAACCCAACCATTTTGTTCTAAAGCATCAGCAACACCCTGGGATTGTTCTAGGAGAATTCCACTAAATATACCCCAAGTGCTGGGTTTGGTAATTGTGGTCATTTCTGGGAGTAATTCAATAATTACATCAGCTAAAATATTACAGACAATACCATCTACTGGCTGATCAATTATTTTCCGTACCATGTCTACACTCCCCTCAATGGGGATTAAATAGTCTGGACGGATATCATTAAGAGCGCGATTACTAAAAGTGGATCTCACCGCTACGGGATCATTATCAACAGCATAGACTTTACCAGCACCTAGTAAGATTGCTCCAACGCCTAGAATACCCGAACCACAGCCAATATCGGCAATGATTAACGGTTCTTTTTTTTCTTCCGTATCCACAAAGGATCGAGGAACTTCGCTAAAGCGCATTTCTAGAGATTCTAAGCATAATTGGGTCGTGGCATGATTACCTGTACCAAAGGCCACACCAGGATCTAAGCGAATTACCAACCTGTCCAAGGATTCGGGTAAAGGTAGCCAAGCGGGGTTAATCAGAAAGCGATCGCCTATTTCTTCGGGTTGCCAGTGTTGTTTCCAGCTACTAGACCAGTCCTCTTCGTCAATTAAGCCCCAATGCACCATGGGTGAAGGGAGTCCTACACATAGTGCATCTTGGCGCAGCCATAGTGATAAGGCAGCCAAATCTAGTAATTGGGTTTTAAAGCTGGGCAAATAAGCCTTAATGATGGCGATATTACCCTTAATTTCTACTGATGTACCACGACAGCCAAATTTTTCTAACCGCCAAAATATAGTATCTTCTAAATCTGGTTCAGATAAAATATTCAATTCCCACCAAGTGTTTACCATAGAATTTTAGATTTTAGATTCGTAAAAACAAACTTTGATTGCTATGATTATCAAATTACTGAATCAATACTGTTCGGTTAAGGATTTTCGTAGGTTGGGTTGTAGCTTGCTTCCCTAAGAGGATGTTTGAAAAGTGGTATTCCGTAATTTTCATCACATTGCTACCCCCCTTAGTCCCCCCTTGTAAAGGGGGGAAACAATAAAAATCCAGTTCCCTCCCCTTTACAAGGGGAGGGTTAGGGTGGGGTAAAAAATATTTGATACATCAACCATAACTTTTCAAACACCCTCTAAGGGTACAAAGACCAAACCCAACAAACCGTTGTAAATGTTGGGTTTCGTTCCATTGCTCCGCAACGCTTACGCGAACAACCCAACCTACATAATTTCATTGTTTTGAGCTTAACCGACAAGTATTGATTACTGAATCATCTGCAGCAAATAAATCCCAAAAATCACAGTTAAAGTGCGACTGTATATGCGTCCCGAATACCATCTACTTTTTTAATTTCCTCTAAAATGCCATCGGGTAAAGGATCATCAATACTGAGAGCCATAACAGCATCACCACGCACAATTTTCCGACCTACCTGCATACTAGCAATATTGACATTAAAGCTGCCGAGGAGAGAACCGAGTTTACCAATAATACCTGGCATATCCCGGTGGCGGGTAAACACCATGTATTTACTAGGGGGAACGTTAATGGGGAAACCGTCAACGTCTGTTAAGTGAATTTCCTTATCACCTAATAAAGCACCTGTGACAGAATGTGTACCTAAAGTCCCTGTAGCTTGGAGATGCAATGAACCGGCATAATCCCTTGCGGAAGCATCCCTGGTTTCAATGACTCGAATCCCCCGTTCCTTGGCTTCTATGGTAGCGTTGACATAATTGACCCGTTCCCGTAGGGCTTGGTAAAGTAGTCCTTTCAGGGCAGCGATAACTAAAGGTTGACTTTTATTAGTTGCCAGTTCTCCTTGCAGTGTAACATTAAGTGTCTCAACTCTGCCGCCGGTGAGTTGACCAACTAAGTTACCCAGGGTTTCCGCTAACTCCATGTAAGGCTTGAGTTCTTCGAGAATATCAGGTCCAAGTCCAGGAATATTCACGGCGGAACGGGCAGGTAGTCCTAATAACACATCCCGAATTTGTTCAGCCACATCTATGGCGACGTTGACTTGAGCTTCAGCAGTGGAAGCACCGAGGTGAGGGGTAAGAATAACTTCTTTACCCAAGCGTAGCAATTCCGATTCTCCTAATGGTTCGGAATCGAATACATCTAACGCAGCGCCAGCAATTACACCATCTCTGATTGCCACTGCTAAAGCCGCTTCATCAATAATGCCACCACGAGCGCAGTTAATAATTCTGGTGGTGGGTTTCATTAACGCCAAGGTTTTAGCGTTGATGATGTTGGCAGTTTCCTTAGTTTTGGGAATGTGCAAGGTGATATAGTCGGCTTGCTGGAATAACACATTTAATTCCACCAATTGACAACCCAATTGTTCCGCTCTTTCGCTGGAGATAAATGGATCATAAGCTAGGAGTTTCATGCCCATTGCTTTAGCTACACTGGCAACATGAGAACCAATTTTTCCTAACCCGACAACGCCGAGGGTTTTTTTGTATACTTCCGAACCAACAAATGATTTCCGATCCCACTCACCACGTTTTACTGAAGCATTAGCATCAGGAATGTGACGAGACAAGGATAACATCATAGCTAAAGCGTGTTCTGCGGCGGCAATGGTATTACCTTCTGGGGAATTGACGACGACAATCCCTTTGCGAGTCGCTGCGGGAACATCAACGTTATCCACACCTACACCGGCACGGCCAATAATTTTTAATTTGGTGCCAGCTTCTATAATTTCTTGAGTAGCGCGAGTTCCAGAACGGATCATCAGCGCGTCATACTCACCAATGATGGATTTAAGTTCATCTGGTTTGAGGTTGGTTTTGACATCAACGGTGGCAACTTGGGAAAGAATATCAATACCAACTTGATCAATTGGATCTGAGACAAGAACCTTAGACATAATAACTTGATTTTGGTTGACAGGTTTTGCTGTACAAGATTTTTTAGTTTAATCTTTATCTGTGGCACTTGGGCAAAAATTATCTATTTTTTGAGGAGTCAGGAGTCAGGAGTCAGGAGTCAGGAAGAATAAAGAAGAAAGAAGAAGTTGGAAAAAATACAAATATTCTCCTTATTTACCAATTAGCAAACTTTGGTAAATTCTCCTTTCTCCACATCACATCTCTTTTCCTATTTGTTTTGACTTCTAAAACCCTAATTCCTATTTTTGGTAATTGCTTTAAGCTATCTTTTAATTCTTCCCAAGAATTAATTAACTGATATTGCACATTATAAGTAGCACATAATTGAGCAAAGTCAATATTTTGAGGAGTGGCAAAAAATTCTTCAAAAGGTGGATTGAATTTGGCAATGGGTAACATTTCAAAAATTCCCCCACCATTGTTATTGATCAAGATAATCGTTAGATGTCCAATAAATTTATTTCTAATTAAAAAACCATTGGTATCATGCAATAAAGATAAATCTCCTGTTAGTATTACACTACTTTGCTGATGATGTGCTATTCCTAAAGCAGTGGATAAAGTACCATCAATACCATTTGCACCCCGATTAAAATAAGGTTTAATTCTTAAATTATTGGGTTTCCAGAAAAATTCTACATCTCGCACTGGCATACTATTTGCAATGAATAGGGGTGTTTCTGGTGGTAGGTTTTGGGAAATTAACCAAGCGGTTTTACTTTCGATTAATTCATCTACATTTTTGAAATAATCATCAATATTTTTTCTAACTTGCTTTTCTGATATACACCATTTTTGTAAATACTCACTTTTTGCTAATTCCTCAATCTCCAATTTACCAATTTCTGTTAATGATATTCTTAAATGTGTGGTTTTTCCATGTAAAGGATCTAAATTTTGATCACAATTATCAATTATCAAACGTTGAGGATTAGTAGTAATTAACCAATTGCGTAATTCTTTACTTGTGGGCATTTCTCCAATTTGAATTACGATTTCTGGGGATAATTCTTTGGCAAGTTGTTGATTTCTAAGAATGATGTCATAGGTAGAAATTACATAGGGATTTAAGTCTGTGTAATTTCTGACAGGGGAAAGTCCTTCAGCTAAAACAGGCCATTGGAGAGATTGACTTAGGTTAGCGATCGCTCTACAATACTCTTCCGGGGCTTGTGGTTGGGCTACACCAGCAATAATGATCCCTTTTTGGTAATTGGTAATTGGTAATTGGTAATTGGTAATTGGTAATGGGGTGGAAATCAAACTAGAAAAGAAATCTTCTGTATCTAAGGTAAAATCTGTACCATCGGGAATGGGCGCGAGGGGATCACGAAAAGGTATATTTAAATGTACTGCGCCGGAATTAGGAAATTGACACCGTTCCCAAGCGTGAATAACCGTTTGTCTGAGATAACCTAACATTCCCATATCCACCGAAGGTGTAGCTAATTCCGTTTGCCAATTGGGATAATTACCGTATAATTTTACTTGGTCAATAGTTTGTCCTGAGTGACAATCTCGTAATTCTGCTGGTCTGTCAGTGGTTAATATTAACAAAGGGACGCGACTTTCTCTAGCTTCAATTACTGCTGGATAAAAATTTGCTCCCGCAGTTCCCGAAGTGCAAACTAATACTACAGGCTTACCCGTTGCTTTTGCTTGTCCCAAGGCAAAAAAAGCCGCAGAACGTTCATCTAAAATCGGAATTGCTTCAATATGCGGTATTTGTTGGACAAAAGCCACAGTTAATGCTGTAGAACGAGAACCAGGACAGATAACAGCGCATTTTAAACCCAAACGTTTGAGGGTTTCTGTTAATACATAACACCAAAGAAGATTAAGATTATTAAAAGTAAGTTGCATTGATTAGAGATTATGGACTGTATTCATTTAACGGGAATTCGCGGCTATGGCTATACTGGATTTTTACCGGAAGAACAGGCATTAGGACAATGGTTTGAGGTAGATGTTAAATTATGGTTGGATCTTTCCCAACCCGCTAAAACAGATAATATTGAAGATACTATAGATTATCGGCGCGTAATTGGTTTAGTGCAAAAATTGCTGAAAACCTCAAAGTTTGCCTTGGTGGAAAGACTAGCTGGGGCTATAGCTGATGGTATTCTAGAGGATAGCGACGGTATTAGTCAAGTACAAGTTATTCTCAGTAAAACCGCTGCACCTATTCCTGATTTTAGCGGCAAAATTAGTATTGAATTGACTAGAAGTAAACTTCAGTAGCAGGAGTCACATAATTAGCCGTAAAACCCTTTGTACAAAATTAATTTGAAACTGCATAGAATAGAATATCAATAATAATTAACCGCAGATAAACGCAGATAAAGAGGGATAAATAATGGCGAATTTGTTTCAACTGGCCAGAGGAAGAATCTCAACCTTTCAACATCGAAATTACAGACTATCATTCTTAAAGGAGAAAAATATGGCACGTCCACTCATTTATCCTGGTAAAATACTTGCTAATGAACTTGATGAATTGCAAATGAGCACCAGTGAGTTAGCCCGAATTCTTCATGTACCTACAAATCGGATTACTGAAATAATTAATGGTCAACGGGGAATTACTGCGGACACTGCATTACGATTAGGACGATGGTTTGGTACTGGTGCCGAGTTGTGGATAAATTTACAAAAGAATTATGAACTTAGACTAGCTGAACAAAAAAAGGGTGAAGAAATTGAGGCGACTATTTCTCCTCGAATATTATTATCTGAAGATAAACAAGTGACTGTATTATGTTAATAGGATTTTTCGGTTAAGGATCTGGGGTTTTGATCTCAATAGGTGGTGGTGGTAAACTTTCAATTAGTAAGTCTCCTGTTTCATCGCGTAGCTTTTTTACACGTTGTTCTAGAGTTTTTAGGGCTAGTTCTTTTTGTGTTAATTTGCTATTTTTAAATGCTTCGGCTATATCACAATTAGATAATTCTGATGAAGCAATTCTGAGACACACTTTATTAAAATCATTATGATTAATTAAGTGTATTATTAATTGCTCTAAACAAATAATCCTTTTATAGAGTCTCTGCTTAATATTAGTTAAATTAGCAGGGTTAGCGCATCTCAAACCCTATTGACAGAAGAATTACAGTAGAGGAGAATAGTTTGCTATGGATGCTGCTAACACAGAAACCATGTATTGATCATTCATGGCAGCTCGCCGTGATTTTTGTCG
>Ga0208857_1000089_pt1 | contig 23543 bp, 20 predicted proteins | sample LakMenEpi05Nov12_FD_150674 | JGI IMG/M metagenome (GOLD analysis project Ga0208857, IMG submission 150674) | Freshwater microbial communities from Lake Mendota, WI - 05NOV2012 deep hole epilimnion (SPAdes) | ecosystem: Environmental > Aquatic > Freshwater > Lake > Epilimnion/Euphotic zone ... | reverse complement strand
TAATTCACCGATTGGGTCACCACTTTTAAGTGCTTCTAATATTCCTGACATAACTATAAATAGATTATTGTTTGTTTTCTATTTCAATTATGTAGTTAACATAGTATCTTCTTAGATAAATTGGCATAGTGAGTAATTCACTATAATTGAAACCTTTTTTAATTAAATATAAAAACTCATCAAGCTGAGTTTTCCTATATTCCATAGAAAGGGCGAAAAAACTCAACCCCGAATCCGATATTAACTTGGATTGTGTCTCCTGACGGGGTGGTTGTTGTTTGGACTAAATCTAATCCGGGTTTGTTATCTCTTACGAATTTTTGAAAATCTTGTGAATCTTTAATTGGTAATGTTTCAATGAAATTTCTAATATTCATTTGATCTTTATTACCTTGTACTGATTTAATCATCATTTCAAGTCTTTTTGTAACAATAGGTGCAACACCAATACCGTTCCAACTAACCTTAATTTGTTCTAAATCGTTTTCTTGTTTTTGTGTTAAGAATTTAAAAGTAACTCCCACTTTAGATTTTTCCATGAAATAAGAATACTCCCCGTTTGAATCTTCAGGTAAATTAAAATCTTTAATTTTTAATGTTGATAAGTCTATTTCAAATGTAAATGGTTCTCCCGTTTTTGGGTCATTTGCCGTGATTTTATATTCAGAACCAAATGCGGTATTTCTCAAAAATATAAGAATTGCTTGTCTATCTTCATCAACAATATCGTCGACATTAATGTCCTTATCTAATATTTTTCTTTTTAATAATTCGTCAACAACCGTATTAGTTGCCACTAAATTCGGTGATGATAAGATATTCTCATCGGCGGCGGTAAGATATGCCACTCGTAATGATTTCTTTTTATTTTGGTAATGAATTCCTTTACTTGGTAATTCAACCACGTCGTATGCGATTGTTGGGTCTATTCTAAATTCTTCCATAGGTATAATTTAACTAATAACTATACCAAAGTAAAGTTTATATAAAAAATAAAGGAGTGTCGTCGAAACAACACCCCAATATAAGCAGATTATTTTTATTATAAGATTAGTAAACTTGAATACATCTATCCATTCTTAAAGAACATGTGATAGAGGCTAAATCATCTCTTGAGTAGTCTAATTCATTGAAGTTCAAGTCAGTAATAAACGCTCCTTGAATAATCCATTTTTCAACTACAACACCTGTTGGGTCAAGCATTTCTAATTCAATATCTTTTTTATATCCAGCAGCATAACCCATTCTACCTGTAACTGATTCCGCATGTAAACGGAACCACTCCATTAAAGCTTGAGACGCTGAAGGACCAATTGGGTCTTTAAATGTCATTCTAATTTCATTCCACTCGAATCTACCAGCAACATATGTTGAGGTGTTCAAGAAAGGAATCGCAACTGAGTTAATTTTTGCTGAAGGTCTAGCCGCCGATGTTACATACCATTCATTAATACCCAAAGATGATGGGAATCTAACGATAAATCGGTTTACTCTTTTCGGTTCGTATGGAACCGGCATTTTCATTAATAAATCTGCCATTTTGTATTTGTTAAGTTTTTTAGTTATTTTTACCTTCTAATAAATATACCTCAAATGGAAATAATTTTTTTTAAGATTATATATCAGAAATAGTTGTTTTTATCAATAATTTTTCGTAGTTTTTTACAAGCCCCAGTATTACCAGTTCCAGTATAAAATTTCTCTAATTATCTATCATTAAATATAAATACTAGTTTAACTAGTTCTAGTATACTGGATTGGGTATAATTGTATAAAAATTATAAAATATGTTTCCACGTGGAACATCTAAGAAATAAGAAAGGGTTCCACAACGGGAACCCTTATCTATTTTATATCTCCTTTTAGATTAGATATTTTCAAATGAAGCTCCTGTTGGAGTAATGATGAACTCTACATCAATAAATTCAAGAGAACGAGTTGGTTTGATATAAATCTTACCTCTCAATGTATTAGCGTCAATGTCCTCAGGATCACTTGATACCGATACACGGAACTCATAAAGACCTCTTTCCTTCTTAATTGATTCCAAAATTGGGTTTACCAATCTTAAGAACTCATTTCTAACCTGTTCGTCATTTTGTTCAAATAACAATCTAACAGCAACCGCAGAAATTAATTTTCTTGCTCTTAAAAGTAATCTTCTTACGTTGATTCTATCAAGTGCCGATTCTTTAACTTGTAAGGTTTTGTTACCCCAAATAATTGTACCTGTATCAGAGAATGTTGCAATTGGGTTTATTCTGTTTTTGTAAAGGTTATCTCTTTCATCAAGTGTTAATTTCTTAAACGCTTTGATTGAGTTAACAATACCTCTTGAGTAACCCGCCACCGCGAACCAAGGATATGATACATTATCTGTCAATGCAATGTTTCTTACAACCTCCGCAGTTGGTGGGATGTAAAGTTGTGTGGCATTGTCAGTGTCTCTTACTTGAATCCAAGGCCAATATGTTGCTGAATAGTTAGAATCTAATCCTAAGTTATCAACTTCTTCAGAAATGTCGTCTGCCGATGTAATAAATTCAGGACCCGGAGCGTTCATGATATATAACGAATCCGCTCTTTCGTTTTCTACCATATCAATTGCTTGATTTACTAGTGAACTGTGATTTAAGAAATCGATACCAGGAGTTGCAAATACATTAATATCAACAGCTTCAGGGTTTGCAAATGTCTCAATACCTTGTAAATAAGAGTAGTAATCAGAATTAGCAACATCAACATTAAACACACCACCATTGTCTTGGTTGTTAAGTGTATATGTAGATTTACCAAAAATGTTAGCATCTCCGAATGTTCTTACGTTTCTATAGATGTCCCATCCATCAAAACCACCACATACCGCAAATGTAAATTTACGATTTGCTAATGTTGTAAGTTTATTACCTGTTCCTGATTGACCCTCTAAATCATATGGAGTTGTTTTAAACGCATATCCTGAGTTTGTTGCCCCTGTGATAGTTGATGCATTTGATGATAAGTGGAAACCGTGTGTTACACCATTTGCACCTAAACCCTTATATTTCAATAAATCTCTGTCAAAACCAATTTTAGAAGAAAGACCTAATGATACTTTTCTAATTTTATCACCACCTTCAATATTTTCAGAACCATCTGCGTCGTATGTTACAACATCACCAGCGTCATAGTAATCTGTTTTATATAAAACATCACCTAATTGTGAACCAGAACCAAAACTTGAATTAGTTGTAAATCCTTTGAACCCTGATGGGAAAGCATCTGTTGGGTGACTACTTGCCATTGACAACATTATATACTTTGAACGTAATTCATATTCACCATCTGATGTACCCACTTTTCTAGCAACATAACCTGGTAAATCAGGATTCATTGAACATCTTGAATATTTCTCAAGAACTACTTGATTGTCATCTGTATCGTTAAAATCACGTACAATTAAATCAAATTCACCCGTTTCAAGATTAATATTTTGAACTGTTATTTTAACTTGGAAGTTAGCGGCTTCACCGTCTGATATCGTAATAACATCAAACAAATCTGAAACGTTACCACCACGTACTTCTGAAACTACAGTTGGTGACAATGTCGTATCCCAAGATTTTATAAAGTTATCACCATCACTTTCATAAGCTTCGGTTAAACTTAAACCTCTTACATATCCTCTTTGGAACGCCTCTTTTAATAATTTTGGATAAACTTCATGAACATAAAGAGGAAATTCGGTTCTACTCTTATCAAATACACTTGTACCTAATACTTTTGTGATGTATTTTGTGGAAGTTGTATCTAAAGAACAAGTGTAAGATTTAGCACCCGTCGAACCCGTAACATTAATAATAAATTCACCTAATGGATTAATTTCAATGTTATCAACATCTTCAGTTATTGAGAAATAACCGTTTGTTGTAATTTCATGTGACAATGTGTTTCCACTATAACCACCTCTTGATCTCAAACCAGCAACAACTACGTTATCATAATCTGAGTTTAAACTAGCGTTATATGTGTATTTTGTTACATCAAATCTAGTTGTCCCACTATTGTAAATAAATTTATATGAATAAACTTCATCATTATTACTTGACACTAACGTATTGTACCATTCTTTTCCATTTACATTAACGTCATATAATTTACCTGTTAATGGAGAAACCACTTCGGTTCCTGTTGGTTCAGACCCTGTACCCAATTCTCCCATAATAAACCAGTTATTATGATTTGCGGATGTGAACCCACTAAAAGTTTTGAAAATATAGTCAGTAATTGAATCACCATCTATTGATGTTTTACCCGATAATTCAGCGTAAAGAGTGCTACTTGTTAAATTTGCCATGGTGTTACCTGACATTACTAAACCTGTTGTTACTCCACTGTATGTACCTAAGTTAATACCTCCGATTGTTTTGATACCAAATGTTTTGTTTGGTTTATATCCTGTCAAACCTAAAATTCTTGTTACGAATAATTGGTTAGACTCTTGTAAATAAGATTTAGCAACATAAGGAAGTTCATATTTTGGATTTAAGTTACCGTCCTTTTCTGGAGAAGTACCACCAAAATATGTTTTAAATTCGTCGAAATCTGTAATTAAAATTGGTTCGAATGCTGGACCTTTTAATGTCTCACCCACTAAACCCAATGTTGTTACTCCGACGCTCTGTGCTACGAATGTTAGATCCTTCTCAGATGTGTAGACACCTGGAGAAACGAATACTCTGTTTGAATTTGCCATCGATTTTTGTTTGGTTAATTAATTTTATTAGTTATCTAATAAATATCTTTGTTTTTACCAAAGATTTCCCTACTTTTTTAAAAAAGATATATTTATATCTTTTATTATCTTTTATTATCCTTCTATATGGAAAACAAGCAGAAAAACGTAAAAATCAGTGACAAACACCACGAAATGTTAAAAATACATTGTGAAAAAAATGGATTAAAAATCTATAAAGTTTTAGAAAAATTTATAGAGGACACCTGTAAACCTAAAAAGAAAGACATTTACGGAGAAAGTTAGTGTAAGTATGTAACACCAATTACTGAACCGATAACAGGGACACCTAATAATGTTACTTGATTTGTTCCCGTAATGTCAAAACCAGAACCCTCCTCTTCAACAAGACCGTTAATATCTAAGGTAACAATCGCATCTATTGAATTTAATAACGTAAATGATACTGAACCGCCGTTATATGTGTAATATTCTGTCGAAACTTGTATGGTCTTACCGTAAGTGTCAACAATGATATTATTTCGTCCTTTATAATATGTTATAATAATAGTACTACCTTCTGAAGGGGCCTCACTAAAAGTAATTTTTGATGTAGTAGAAACGTGGAAATATTCAACATCTCTTTCTTGTAAAAGACCGTTAACTGAAACATTAAATAAAATACCAATACTTTCACCAACACTAAATTGGGTTTGCATACCATCACCCGTAAATGACATTACGGTAATATCGATAATTTTATTAACAAATTTCTTTTGATAACCCTTTGGTTCAATAAATTCATTTAACAATATCATTCTACTAATTGCTGGTTTTACTTCAAATTCTTCCGAATCTATAAGGAAACCTAACATTGTGAATTTATAATTCTGTAAATAAAATCTACGACCATCTATAAGTTCCATCGGTGTATTATCCTCAATACTGTCTAATATTAATGGTACATAGTGACCCTTTACGGTGGTGTACGCTTGTCTAGATGAGAATTTTTGTAATACTATCTTATTGAACTTGTTTAAATCTCTAATTTTAGTACATACAATATTAATTTCATATGTAATATCAATTGCCACTGGTTGTGGCATTTTATAAACGTCCGCACCTAATTGACTTCCGTTCCAAGTTGGTACCGAAGCGTAATAAAATGTACTTCTATCAGGTATGGTTCTTTGTACTACTGGATTTGTTCCGGGTTGAACCTCAGGTCTTCTAACAATAGATACAAAAGGTAATTTCATGTTACCATCATCATCCGAAAATTCCCAATTATTTGAAAACTCACCCCACCTTTGTATGGTTAATATTCTTGGTATAATTGGAATAGTATTACCGTCACTAACCACCTTGAAATTGGTTTTAACGAAGTCTAACATTCCACCATCTAAATCCTCATGTAATATGGAATCGGGTAAGTACGAGTCTGATTTAGTTATTCTATCCAATAACTCCTGTCTTCTCTCAATTACCTGTTTACCTTGATAAGTTTCCCTACCTGCGTACACATCAATATTATTTTTTCTTTTAGGTACACCCATATTATACGCCTCTAAATTCGGATTCCTGTGCCGGTACACATGTTATAGTTCTATAATGTGGTTTGAAACCAAACATTTTATGTTTATTATCGGATGTTACTCTACCATCATTTGACACTGTGTAATATCTTAACCTTTCTTCACTGTCTGAATATCCAATAAAATCACCATATCTAATATCAATTTTTAACTCCTCCAAGTGAGTAATATAAACGGATAATGTTAAATTACCCGGTTCAGCGTAACGATTTAATCCATTTTTATAAGATGAGTTTTTAGGTTCGTCTATTTTAACCAACGCATTAAACTCAATCGGAGGTAGATATTTTACTTGGTCCTTTCCCACTTCCGCATAAATGTCATCCGTAACCGTATTTTGTCTATCAACACGATAAAGGACTAATTTCATATTCAAATCACCATGTAAGTACTCTTGACCCATCTGAATATTGATGTTAAAGTCATCCTGTGAAAAGAATTTACTAAGTCTTGTAATTGGAACCTTGTTATTCATATCCTAATAAATAGTTTAATCTTACAATCTATTTAGTTATATTATATTATATTATGGAAACAAAAATTCCCGAGGTAGAGGCTCGTAACATTTTATCAACATATGAGGGTTCTAATAATCAATTATTAGAATGGAAGAGAAAATTAGTGGAAGTTAAAAATTTTAAGTTAACAAGACCACAAGCTGAGTATGTTTTTAAATTTAAAGACGTTACCCCAAAAGTTGCAAGAAAACATATCAATATAGTTAGTACGTTTGGTGAAAAGATAATGGAAGAAAGATTACTTCCAATACCACCGACTAAAATTTGGTGTGAAAAATTATTATGTGAATCGGATAAAGCATATCATATATGGGGTAAGGTTTTAGAAAGTGATCAATTAAACGCGATGTGGTTACCCAAGGCAGCAATAGTACAGGAGGAAAAGAAATTAAATAGAGTTATTGATTATTCCCCCTATAGTACAAGACCTCCAATGGACCATCAAAAAATTGCTGTTGAAAAATTATTGGCTAATGATAAATTTATTTTGGCGGATGATATGGGTTTAGGTAAAACAACTTCTGCGGTAATTGCTTCGTTAGAAAGTAAAGCGAGGAAGATACTTATTGTTTGTCCCGCATCTTTGAAAATAAATTGGGAGAGGGAAATAAGAAACTATTCTGATAGAAAAGTTTTAATTGTCGAAGGACGTAAATGGGGTTCCACTTTTGATTTCTACATTATTAATTATGATATTATTAAAAACTACCACACTACAGACAAGAGTGAAGATAGCGACGATTATAAATTATTGGTTAATGCCAATTTTGACTTGGCAATCGTAGATGAGGCTCACTACATTTCAAACGCAACCGCAAACAGAACTCGTTTATTAAATGATGTTCTTGAGACCATACCAAAAGTTTGGTTATTAACGGGTACACCAATGACATCAAGACCAATAAATTATTTCAATTTATTAAAGATTGTTGAGTCACCATTAACCTTAAATTGGCAAGCGTATGTTCGTAGATATTGTAAAGGTTACCAATTCAATGTTGGTAATCGTAAAGTTTGGAACACAAGTGGTGCAAGTAATTTAGATGAACTTCGTGAACGAACTAAAAATCTTGTTCTTCGTAGAATGAAAACTGACATTCTTGATTTACCCGAAAAAATTGTTACACCTGTGTTTGTTGAATTGAGTAGTAAGATGTACGATGAAGAGTTAGAAGAGTTTACACGTATCAGTAACGATAAGAAAAATGATGAGACAATAACTGTGACATTAAATCGTTTAATGAAAATTAGACAACTTATTGCTTACGAGAAAATACCATATACTTGTGAATTAATTGATAAGTGTTTGGAACAAGGTAAAAAAGTGATTGTCTTGACAAACTTCACAATGAGTCTTGATATGTTACATGAGAAATATAAAAAGAACTCAGTAACTCTTGATGGTCGTATGAATAAAGATAGACGTCAAGAAAATGTGGACAGATTTCAAAACGATGATAAAATAAAAGTGTTCATTGGTAACATTAAGGCTGCGGGTGTTGGTATTACATTAACCGCCGCGGAAGTTGTAATTATGAATGACTTATCATTTGTACCGGCCGACCATTCACAAGGTGAAGACCGAGCTTATAGATATGGACAAAAAAATAGTGTTCTTATTTACTATCCTGTATTTGAGAACACTGTTGAAAAGATTATATATAATATCTTACAGAAGAAAAAAGGAGTTATTGACCAAGTAATGGGTGACGGTGAATATTCAGAATCCTTTAGTAAAGATTTATTGAAAAGTCTTCTTTAATTCAACAAATTTATTTTCAAGAAGTTTAATAAGATTCTCATCTTTAAAATCACCAATTTTAATATTAATCATTTTCTCAGGTTCTTGTTGAAATATAATATTGTTAACTTCACCGGGTAAATGTTCAATTTCAATTAATATTTTATTACTAAAACAAAATTTAGCAATTTCATTTAATTTTTCTGCTACCATTATACTCTCTTTAATTATTATTGAATGTGTTATTTCATTTTTAAAAAATATATTATAACCTACCCTACTAATATATGGTTTTAAATTTTGAAATAATATTATTTCAGTTTGATTATCGTTTATGTCCACATAACACCAATAATCTACCTCGGCTCTTAAATCATTAGCTGCACCCTTTATTAAATAACCGGTTTCTGATTTATTAATTACTTTACCACCTTTAACTTGAATTTTGATTATTTCCTTTCTTTTATAAATGTCTTTTGTCACAACAGTTAACATCACGTCGATACCAATAAAATCATTTGGGTCACCTCGTTCTAAAGCGAAGTCCATATTAATTATTTTGTATTCACTAAATAACTGTTTTATTTTATACATTAAAGCAATAATCGTTATTTGACCTTTTGTCCACGATTCATTACATCTAAACCAAAAATGATAAAAATATTTTGTTTCAATATTAGTGGTGAAATACAATTCAAAATTTTGTTCAACAAACTTAAAAAGAATATTTAAATTATCTTCCCACTTTTCTCTATCGTTAAAATCCAATTCAATACCCGTTGAATCATAAAAAAAATAAAAAAAATCGTGAAAACAATATGGGTGAGTATTTGGTGTGTTTCTCCAACACCAAGAAATTGCAACTTCGTTATCATAATTTAAAATACCAAAGTTTCTATTTTTATACCAATACCCCCAAATCCCTAACTCCTTACCTTTTTTTTCAAATACGTAATTACATTTATTCTTATATAATTTTTTAAAGTCACCCTGTAAAAGACCTTTAAAATAATCATATTTATATTTCCTATTATATGACGTTAATATTTCCATAAGTCAAATATATGATATTTATAAGAATATACCAAATTATGGCAGCAACTATCATTTCACAACCAGAAAAAGAAAAATTATATACACAGGTAATGCACCTTTTAGGTATGCCTGTTCGTGGAATAGAATTAACCGAAGAACAGATGGACACCTTTATGGAGTTATCTTTGTCTGAATATGAACAATATGTATCAGATTGGTTAATAGAATCACAATGGTCAGCATTGGCCGGATTAGACGTAGACACCCAATCACTAACGAGAGCATTTACAACAAGAAGTGTCGATTACGAAACTCAGTACACATATGCTTATTCAAAAATTGTGGGTTTACAGGCTGGTGGTGATAATGAAATGAAAAAAGATTACATTGAACTTTCAGGAGGTACACAAACATACTTGATTCCTGCGGGTCGTGAAATAAACGAATTATTATGGTTCACAAGAGCAGAATTAACCGACTCAATTGTAGATCCATTTATCGGTGGTTTTGGTGGTCTTGGTGGTGTTGGATTTGGTGGTGTTGGTGGTTTCGCCCAAGTCGGAGCGTCGGGGTCATATTTTATGTTACCAGCGTATGATTTGTTATTAAGAATGCAAGATAGAAACATAAAAAACCGTCTTATCGGTGGTGAATTAACATATAGAATTACCGCAGGTCCTAATGGTACTAAATTAGTACATCTTTATAATGTACCGGGTGGTAAATTTGATTTTGGTTCAATAAGTACTAACAATTATAAGGTTTGGTATTGGTATTATGATACAACAGATAGGGATACATGTTTAGATAAAAATAAGGACGTAATTAAATTACCGTCCGATGTTGATACAGAACAATTAACTTGGGATTCGTTAAATAAACCAGCACAAAACTGGGTTAGAAAATATTTGATTGCATTTTCAAAAGAAGGTTTGGCAAGAATATGGGGTAAATTTTCAGGTGATTTACAAGTACCTGACAGTTCTGTTAAATTAGATTACTCTTCATTATTAACTGAAGCTAAAGATGAAAAATCTAAATTAGTGGAAGAACTTATGGCTAGATTAGAAAGACTCCGCCCCGATAAACTTCTTGAAAGAAAGGCTAACGAAGCGGAGAATTTAAATAAGTCTCTGAAGTTTAGAGCAATGCCAACACCTATTACGGTTATCTAAACCTCGATAGCGTGATATGCGTAATCGTGATTATTATTTTCAATAATTTCGTCTTCATTACTGATAGTACTTTCCGCCTGTAGACTTACTACTTTTCTATTGTGTTCAACCCAATATTGGTCAACCAATTTTAAACTGTCTTCTACATACATAAAGTAAGGGTCTCTTTGTACTCTGTTCCAAAATATAACCTCACTATCGGATAAAGTCATAACCTCATCGAATTTATCTTGACCTCCTTCTTTTAGGGGATAGCCATTAACAAGTTCACATTGTGATTTTGTAAAATATTGTCTATCCTTCGGGTCCTCAACTAAAATATCTTCACGAATATTTGGGTTAAATGCAACCAATAAAGGTTCGACCCTTTTATTAAAATTATTAAGATAACGAGGAACATTATAATCACCTTTTAAATTGGGGTTATTTGTTATTTCTTTTTCATCAATCATGTAACAATTAACTTCAATATAACCATCGGGCATTGGGTACCCATTTTTTGTAGTAAACTCTTCTTGTTGTTTCTTTGTTGGTTTTGTTATTTTTTGAACGTCACCGGAAGATTTTTTTGTTCCGTTATTAATGTAATAAATTGTATCACCTAAACCAGCAGGATAATCATTTAATATAATTAACTCCATGTGTGCTTGTCTTGACATTAAAGAACCCGCCTTCGTTGTCTTGGTTACATATTTTTTATATTCATTAATACCTTGCTTAACACGAGCCTTATTTGCTATTTTTGATAATGGGATTTCTTTATCATAAATCTTTTGTACATAATCATAGTACAATTCTACAAATGAATGTCCATCACCATTTAACAAATATTTTAATCCCTCGTCTAAGAACTCAACAATATATGTCTGTAATTTTTTCGATTTAATTGTATTACCCGTTAACTTAATTTTTTCTTTACCTTTCTTAATCAATTTAATGATATAGTTTTTACGAGAAACGTTAATACAAGAAGGTGCGGTGTAATCAATATCAAGACCCATTTCATTTCTCATAAAGATATCATTGAATTCCGCTGTGTGAGCTTCAATACCTTTATATTCTTTTCCTTCAATTACTAATTCATTTAAACCTTTACCAATATAAACGGCATCTTTCGCACTATCAGGTGTTTCAAAGTTAACACCATCTGTATCCATTACAAGTGGTTTATACCCTTTCTTCATATAGAACATAATCATCATACGTAAACACTGACGACCAATACAAGTAATAGTTTCACCTGAATCCATTTCCCCCCAAGGGAATACGTGTGGGGCAGATAATGAACCAAAATATGCGTTAATAAAAATCTTAATTGGTAATTGTTTACGGTCGTACATTTCTGCCGCAACAGGGTCACTATCTTTTAATTCGCTGGCAAGGTGTTTATATTTGATACGAATGTTACGGAAATATTTTAACATCGATTTTTGTACTCCCATAACATCACACGCGGGAAATACATCATACACTAATTGAATTGATGGGTAGAGTGATGAATAGTCAAACTTAACAATGTTCTTTGCGTAACCAACATTTAATAAACGAGATAGTCCTCCCGTAAACGCTCGTTTCTCATCCTTAGATGGGATTGCTAAATTATTTTCATAAGACCATGCCAACATTATTATCTTCCATAATGTTGCCGTACCCATAGTGGCAATTCTTTCATATGTTGTTGGTACCAATTTAGAAAGTAGAAATGTTGATTGAGAAAATGAATCATCAACAATCATAGTCTCATACAAGTCATCGTCAAGATATTGTTCAATAATTTTCCTGCCTGGCCATATTTCAAATTTACCCGGATATTTTCTTAACAAATCTTCTGTACCGGGTTCACCTATTTGTTTATATCCACCAGTTTTCGGGTTAACATAATAACTTTCATTATCAAGATAAATCTTAGATATCTTACTACCCTCAACGTAAACCCGATTAGGTTTTTCTTTTTCCAAATATGTTGTAATGTATTTCAAACCCCACGATTTAATCTCGGAGTTAATTGCTTGTGCTCTTCTAACAGAATGGGCAATATCAATTATGTTGAATCCCCATATCACATGTTGTGTGTAAGGCTCAACTTCATTGGCAAGTTTTAACATCCCTTCTTTTTCTTTAATACCTTGAGTAGTAAAGATTTGAGTAAGTCCATTAACATCTACACCTAAAATTTGTGCTCGTTTTAAAATAAATGGAAAGTCAAAAAAGGCGGAGTTGTATCCGGCAACAATTGTTGGTTTTAAATCTTTTATATATTGGAAAAATCTTTCAATACATTTTTTTTCTCCATCTTCTCCGAACGCAGGAATTGTTTCATTTAAACCACGATTATCTTTAACCCCAATTAATATAATAACACAAGTTTCAGGATCAAGACCAGTGGTCTCAATATCAAACACAAATCTATTCACACCACTATATTCATCAATACCTTTAAACAATCTCTTTTTTGTTTGAATAAGATATTGTTCAACGGGCGATAATACCGTAAAATTATGTCTAACTTTTTCATCCCATGGGTTTAATCCGCCCATTCTAAAAAACGAAATCAAATCCGTATACGATTTAATACTTTTGACTAAGTATTTCATACCCGACTCAAGTCTTTCGTCACCATGAGTTTCTAACTTCTCAATAATAATCCCAAACTCACCCATACGTTTTTTTTGTACGGATTTAGAATTACCATAAAAATTTAAACCTGACAAATCACCAACCCACATAAATGGTGTGAATGAATCTGGTTTTACTATTTTTCCCTTTTCGGGGTCTTGAATAATTTTGTAAATTGTGTTGGTGGGGTAGTCGTATTCAACTCCGACAATGAATTCTTCGGGGTCACCACCGTTAAGGAAGTTTTCGATAACTTCCTGAGAGATAACTTCTTTCATCTTATGATTTTTTTAAATGTGACGTATTTTCTTGTGGAAAATCCACAGTTTGCCTTGTTACATTTATAAATATAAGAAAAAAAATGGGTAATTAAAAAATATTAATGAATAATTTTTCTTTTACTGGAAGTATGAGTTTTGTTGTTGGATTACCGTTCGTATCTAAAAATTGAACAGTTATTTTCCCTTCAAATTTTCCAATTTCAGATGTTTGTGATTCTGTAAATCTATGTGTGATATAATATTCATCGGTTGTTTGATCATACCTTTTATTCCTTGTTGTGATTAAACATTCACTATTAAGAATATGAGGGACCCCTGTTTTTGTATCAGACATTTCAAATGTAATATCAGAATTTTCAAGCAAGTCATTAAATGACGATTTATCGTTTTTACCGTCATCTAACAATCTCATTTTTAATATTGGGTCACTTGCCCCTTGTCTGATAAAGAATTCCATATTTTATAAATACATACTATTAAATTTAACTATTAGTAGAAACACTAATGTAAACAGGTTCACCCACATTCCACGTTGTTCCTGATTGAATCAAAGTCGCAACACCCGACGGACTTCCGACTGGTGGTAGACCGATTCCTGTCCCAAACACAAATCCACTACTTGGAGATTCATCCCATAATTTAAATGAACTTGTATCCCCCGAATAAATCACCGTACTCAAACCCTGAGTCATACTAACAGTAATTGTTTGTCCCGTAAATTGTGAATAATAATCTGTTCTATCTATACCATCCGAATCTATCGAATTCCAATATATACCCCTACCATTTGTCGCTAACATACTTGGGTCAGTACTTCCCGTTTGAATTACTCCTTGATTCATAATGGTATTACCAGTTGTTGGGAAAGTATATGGTAATACAACCAAATTAAACCCATAACCCGTTACAGGTAATGGTGTTGGTGTTATGGTGGGTGTCGGAGTTGGAGTACTTGTTGCCGTTGGTGTTGGTGTTGGTGTTACCGTGTTTGTTGCATTATCTAATGTAATATCAAAATATAATGGTGAATTAGATGGAATTGATCCACCACCTTGACATCCATAAGCCAACGATGATGGTATAATTAATTTAATTCTACCACCTATACCGATTAATGGAAGACCTATTTTCCAACCATCTATTAAATCATTTAATGTAACCGGAAATGTTATATTATTTGAAGAATCAAAAGTTGTACCGTTCATTAATTTACCAACATAATCTACCGTAATGTTTGAAGATAATGTTGGTCGATTGTTATTACCAGATGAAATTATTTGATATAAAATCCCACTTGAATCTGTAGTATATGTTATTCCGTTTGAATTTGCGAATGAAACCATTGTCGACGTTTCACCTGATATTGGTGCCGGTGTACAAGTAGGTGTCGGAGTTGGAGTACTTGTTACCGTTGGTGTTGGTGTTGGAGTAGCGGTTGGCGTCTCCGTTGGTGTAGCGGTTGGCGTCTCCGTAGGTGTTGCGGTTGGTGTTGATGTTGGTGTAGCGGTTGGTTGAATAGTATTACAATTTGTTAAGCTAATTATTGATCCTAAGTTGTCTGTATCTATTGCATATCTATTTTCTTCATCTTCAATTATAAAGTAATTTCCAATTTCAGTAGCATATACACTTGATAATTCCACATCTGCGTATAATACATCACCAACATTTAATGTTGGATTTATACTGTAAAATATAGAATCAACTGTTTGATTTTGACACGCCGTATATGGATCTAAATATGTCCCACCTAAATGTACTCCGTAACTATATAAAGGTGTTTCTGTTGGTGTTGGTGTTGGGGTAGGTGTATTAGTTGGTGTAACTGTAGGTGTAGGAGTTGGTGTTTGTTCCACAAATCTTGGTGCCAAGAAATTATATTGTTGTGTGATTTCAGAAAGAGATAATTGTCTATTGTAGAAATACATATTGGCAACGTGTCCCCAAGGTTGACCTGTTAAATTATTATTACCCCATCCCCAATGTGTTGTTCCACCGGCACCGAAAGCAATTGTACTTCCCACTTGTGAACCATTTATGTAGAATGTTTGAGATGAGTTAGTTCCAACCACTGCAAATTGAACCCAAATACCACCTTCAGATGAAACATCATATCCCGAATTTCTAAACTCGGAATCCCAATATCCTAATGTGTTTGTCCCATTAGGGATAGTAATTGGTGTGTATCTTGGTGAGTTTGTATAAAGTAATGTTCTAAATCCAGTATTACTTGTTAACATTCTTGCCCAAGTAATATATGTATATCCACTTGTTGGTAATGTAGGACCCGTTCCATTCACAACAACTCTATTAGTTCCTGTTGTACAATCAAAACATTTAATACCGTTAAGAACTACGTAATTCGCACCTGTTAATGTATGGTTATATCCACTTGTAATATCAAAAACAGTTGTTCCGCCAGAATAACTTGTACTATCATAAGCATCTAATTGAATAACTAAACCGTTTGTAACTAAATCTGGAATTGGTGTGTTAGTTGGGGTAGGTGTATTAGTCGGCGTCTCCGTTGGAGTAGATGTTGGTGTAGGTGTAGGTGTAGGTGTTTCAGTTAATAAAGACCAAACAACATTTCCATTTAGATATGCGTTAGTTACTGAAGAACCATTAAAATATATGTTACTACTATTTTCAAATAAACTCATGTTAATCGATTATAATATATAGTGTACCACTAACAGGTGTCAATGCGGCGTATGATGCTGATGTTATTGTTTGAATTGAAAATAAATTTGGTGATGTAACAATTTGAGATCCTACTGTGTTTGATTGTTTTGTAATATCCAAAAATGCCCCTCTTGTGTCTCCTCCTTGTTCAAAAATTCTAATACTATCTCTATATGAATCTATTATTATTCCACTACCACTTATGTTTGTATTTGTTATTGGTTTTACAAACATCATTTCACCACCTTCTTCACCAATACTACCACCAATTACCGCAATTCCATTTACATTTAATGAACCTGTTATCTGCACATCGTTTGTGGTTGACCATACTGAACCTGTTTCCGCAAATATAGAATCTCCACTTGTTCCTGATGTTCCACTTGTTCCTGAAGAACCTGATGAACCACTAGAACCAGATGTACCTGAAGTACCGCTCGTACCAGATGAACCACTTGTTCCTGAAGAACCTGATGAACCACTAGAACCAGATGTACCTGAAGTACCGCTCGTACCAGATGAACCACTTGTTCCTGATGAACCTGAAGAACCCGATGTCCCACTTGTTCCTGAAGTTCCTGATGACCCCGAAGAACCGCTTGTACCTGAACTTCCACTTGTACCTGATGATCCTGAAGTACCCGAAGAACCACTTGTACCTGAAGTACCAGATGTTGCTGCATTGTAAGATGTTCCATTGATTACAACATCACCTTGAACATTTATTGAACCGGTTACAAGAACCGAACCGGTCATTCGATGCGTATCATTTAAAGTATCTCCAAAAACAGTTGACCCACTTTGGGCTAAAGAGGTTACATGTGTAACTGACGAACTAACAATAAATTCTTTTGCGGTTATCGAACCCGTAACAATTAAATTACCATTAATTGTCTGATTACCCTGAAATGTATGTGAAACACCATCAACAATAGTATTTTTTAATGTTTCTAACGTTGTTTTATATGTTGTCACACCATCATCAAAAATAGTGAAACCCGTTAAACTTGGGTTTGTGGTGCCGGTTAAATCCTTTATATACTTGTTTGCCATTTCTGTTTTTTCTTTTAAATTGTCTACAATAAATACTTTATTTTGTTATAACTTTTATAATTTATTATTTATTCTTTTTGATTATCCATTTGGTGTAGGGGTTGGTGTAGGTGTAGGAGTTATAGTCGGTGTTGGTGTAGGTGTAGGAGTTATAGTCGGTGTGGGGGTTGGTGTAACCAAAGCGGTAATGTCGTCCACACAATCGTCCCCACATATTTCAAAATTGTAGTTATTTAATCTGGTTATAAAATTATGTCTAACGTGTACAAAATCTAACGGCTCCTCATAATATTTTATTGATTTAATATTAAAACAAGAAACTCCATTATGTATTCCATTCATTAAACCCGTACCACCTCCCCAAGATTGGATATATGGTTGTTCACCCCTATCCGACGGTATAATTTCTTCCCAATCCTCTATTTTGTAAATTGGTCTTCCATTAAGGTAAATTTTTAATATACCTAATCTTCTTTCTCTTTCTTTATTCCATTCTCTATTTAAAACTTCTAAATCGGTATAATTCGGAGTGGATCCCGTTAACCAATCGTATATACTTGTGTTTAAAGTTCTACCAGTAATTAAATCATTCCAACCACCATCGTTTTCTAAATTACAATCAGTATATCTTTTATATCTATCAAACGATATTGTTATATTAAAATCTTTTGTTGGTTGAGTAACACATAATTGTGGGGTTTGACCACTGGCAATATAAAACCCGTCACTGTAACCATTTGTTGGGTCACAAACACCTGAATAGTGATGAGAAACCCATTTTATTCGTCTATCTGAAGTAAATTGAAATGATAAATTATTATCGGAATAATTTAATGGATTATTTTCACCCCTAACACCCAAATAATAAAAAACACCACCGGATGACCATGACTGATTTTGTCTATTAAAAATAAAATCTAAAGTCCACCCCTTTTCAGTTCTTCTTTTTATTATTGGAGAACAATTATCTACACCAGCACCTGAGTCAAATTTATACGCCCACGGTTTATTATATAATTTTAACGGTTGTAAACAACAGTTATCATCATCGTCTAAAGATTGAATACAATCGATAAAATCACTATCAAACTCATCAATAATCGTACCATAGGTTAACGGATCCGACACCACAATTAGATTATTGTCGTTAGTGTCAATAATATTCGAATCGTCCGAAATGTCTAAAATGTTTTGATTTACCCTAACTTCTAAATCAAATTCATTAATAAATTCTAATAATTCATCATCTTCGGTAATAATTAAAGAATTGTCATTAATAGTAGATAATCCACCGTGAAACGCACCAATTGGATTTCTTAATGGTTCATTAAACCTATAAATTTCAAAATAGTGAGTATTATCGTCCCAAGTTGTTAAGGAAAAAATATTATTATTTAAAATGGTGTGTGTGTAACCAGTACCAAAATGAGACACAAACAAATCATAATCCACAGTTACGGTTATTCCCGAATATATATACGTATTATCATTTACTCTATTATCATATTCTCTTAATGTAATAGTCTCTCTATCACAATCAAAATTAGTTAACGATGTGTTTATCGTTAACCCCGTATATGATATCTCTTTAGATAAATCCAATACATCCGTATTATAATCTATATCGTTTTTTCCAAGTTCGTAATCATAAAATTCAGACGAATCTAACTTTAAATCCAGTTTTGACCCGTAAAACCTTAAAATATTCTGTGTGTTCATGTTTATATAAATATCTTTCGTATCATTTGATATTTATATAAAAAGTGATTTAGATGAATAATTTTATAAAACAGGTAATTGAGGAGAAATTTGCGTCAAAAGCACAACAAAGGTTCTTCTTTGCTAAGTCTAAGGGTGGTAAAAATAAGAAGTGGTCTAAGTGGGCAAAGGAATTCTCAGACGATACAGATTATAGTAAAATACCCGATAAGGTAGAAAAAGAGGTTGACGAAGTTGTTGATGATAAGGGTAATATCGCAATGAATAAAAAACCAACCAATTTCGATAAAGTAGGAATCACTCAAAATAAAACAACAGACGAGGTTGTAAAATCGGCACACGGTGCGATGGGTGCAATTGGTAAGGTTAGTGGTAGAGGAGCAATGAACACATTGAAATATTGGGCGGAATCTGACATGAGTAAGGTTTTAGGAGCAGATAAGTTATTGACTAGAGATGATGTGGATTACGAGGAAGCAAAAGATGAATATGAAGATTTAGGTATTGAAGACCCTATCGAACAGGATAAAAGAGCAAAACAATTAGGATACGACCCAAATCTACCAGACGGACAAACTAGGTTAGTTGAAAACCCTAAGAAATATATGGAGGAATATATTGAAAGTATTCTTTCAAAGAAAAGGATTGATAATGAGATTGTTTCTAATGAAACCGAGATGAAGGAAATTAGTCCAATAATTAAGAAACAAATAAAATCACTAAAAAATAGTATGGACAGTCATAATTTAACAATTAATGACATAATGAACCATTTAAAAGATAATGAATAAAGAATTAAAAGGTAGAGTTTTTAATCTTCCACAAAATATCTTAGATAAGATTAACCATATGATTATAGGTCTAAACGGCCAACATGTGGACGGATTGAATCGTGCTAAAAAATTATTATCGGATAAGACGGTAAATTACGGTCAACTTAAAAGGATTATACATGACCTTAAAAATATTGATAAAACCAATGACCGAGTTAAATATGATCTTTGTGGTGGTGAGTTGATGGAGAAATGGTCAGAACAACACTTAAAAGGTGAAAGAGACTTAGTAAGTAATAGAAAAGATTCAAGAAAAAACGCGGACTCCATGTCTAGCATTACCGGAGAAAGAAAGAACAGTCATCTTAAAAAACACACTAAAAAAGATAATTTTAAAATACCGACAAATTTAATAAAAAGTAATTCACATAAATCATCTATTTCACCAATAACCTCTTTAGGTTTATTTGAAGAAATAGAAAGAATGAAAAAATTAATGTTATAAAATGGCAACACAATTAGAAACATTGGCAGATAAATTCAGACAAGAAAGCATTGCCAGAAATACATATACCACCAAGGGTATTTACGACTCAAATCACCCAAACGCTATATCTGACGGTGACGAAAAAGGTAAAGCAAATATCGGTTCATCAATTGATATTCAAAATAGAATTAATAATTTAACCAGAAATACATATAACGAAAATAATGGTTACGGAACGAATCATCCAAATGCTATATCTGATGGAGATGAAAAAGGTAAAAATGAATTAGGTTCTTCAATAGATATCCAAAATAGAAATGAACTTTTATCTAGAAACATTTATGCTAAAAATAAAACATATAATTCAAATAGTAAAAACGCATTATCGGATGGTGACGAAAGAGGTAAAGGTGAAAACAACGGTAGTGTCGGTTCATCAGTAGACATTCAAAATAGAATTGATAACATCGGTCGTAATACTTATAATAATCAAAATGCCTATTCTATGGTACATCCAAACGCAATGTCTGATGGTGATGATAAAGGTAAAGGTGAAAATAATGGTAATGTTGGTTCATCAATTGATATACAAACAAGGATTGATGTTGTGGCAAGAAATAAATATAATGGGTCTAAGGGATATCCTGATTTTTAAAATATGTTAAACAAAATAATCTTTGAAATTCTTGAGGAACAGTCGGTCTTAAAAACAACAAGAACGAAACCTATTGTTGATGCAATCAAAAATAGGAAGAAGATTACATTTTATTATAGTGGACCAAGAAAACCTAAGAAAGATAGTGTTAAGGCCGGATATCGTGTTAAGGCGGAAGTGGTGGCTTTAGGATTAAGTAAAAAAGGTAATTTAGTGATGAGGGCATATGTTCAACCACCATCAACATCCAAAAAAGGATTTGAAAAACATGGATGGAGAACTTTCATGTTAAGTAGAATGAGTGGAACTAATGTTACTGATGAAGTTTTTAACGAAAAAAGACCGGGTTATAAAGAAGGTAACGACAATGGATTAAGTGTTACATATGTTACTACGGATTGGACAAATAAACCGGAAGTTAAAAAACCAAGAATTGTTACACAAAAACCATCAACAGAACCAATTAAACAAGTTGAACCTCCTATTGAAAAACCTCCTGTTAAAGGTGAAAAACCTACAACTAATATTGAACCAATAGAACCGTCAAGTTTACCGGAACCAAAACCAGAAAAAACTCCTGATTTAACACCACAAGATACTACTGGTCAAGATTTAAAAGATAAAGAAAAAGAATTATACGATAAGAAAAAATCTGATTGGGTTAATAAACAAAAAGAAATTGGTGGTAATATAAAACCGGGTCAAGGTACAAGAGAGAGATTTAAAAAAGAAGTTGAAAAAGAATTACCTCAACCAAAACCGGAAGAGAAACCAAGTGTTAATCCTGAAGAAAATGATGTCGAAGACGACAAAAATCTTCAAGAAAATATAAAAAGAATTAAAAGTTTAATGTTATTTTAAAAAACATTATATTATAGAAAATATTTAAAATTATGTCACAAGGTCAAGGGTCAATATCGTCAAATGAGTTAATGAAAAAATTGGTTCAAGCAAAAAAAGTTATGAACAAGGTTGATGGTGGTAATTTTGAAAGGGGTCATGTTAATGAATCTATGTTATTATCGGACCCAGAAGAGTTAATGAAATCTCAATATGGAGAGCAACAACCACAACCAAATCAAAGACCAGTAAACGGACAAGCCAGTGTTGATAAAATACAAAATTCTAAATTACCTGACGCAATAAAGAGAGCCATGATAGAAAGCCCAATTCCTCAAATTTCTTTAAACGACACTTTAGATATGGACTTCGTAAAAGGAGCAAAGCGATTAATGGAACAAGAAGGTGTCTCATCAAAAAAATCACAACCTCAACAAAAACAATCACAAGTACAAAGTTCTAATATTGACATGAACGCAATTGCTCTTATGATTGAAAATACAGTTCGTAAAGTTATGGATGAGAAATTAAATCAAATTCTTACCGCGTCCACAACGTCTTCAATCAATGAGAATTTAGTTTTAAAGGTTGGTGACTCGATTTTCAAAGGTAAAATCACAGGGGTAAATAAAGCAAAATAATTTATGGGAGAAAATCTTCATCTGTGGCACGCGGACAGAGGAACATACTACGATAGAAATGTCAATATTATTTCGTGGAGTGATGATTATCATATAAACCTCGGAAAATATAACTCAATTGGTAGAGATTGTAACTTTTTTTTACACGCAAATCACCGACCTGATTGGGTAACAACATCATCTCAACTATTAGGACCAGTAAACAAAGACATCGAAAATATGATGTTTGAAATGGGTCACCCATCATGTAAGGGTGATATTACAATAGAAAATGATGTATGGATTGGCGCTAAGTCAACCATAATGTCAGGAGTTAAAATTGGTAATGGTGCCGTTATTGGTGCGACCGCAACTGTTACTAAAGACGTTCCTCCTTATGCTATTGTCGTTGGTAATCCAGGTAAGATTGTAAAATATCGTTTTACTGAAAAACAAATAGATTTACTTTTACAAATTTCTTGGTGGAATTGGGACGAAGAAAAAATAAAAAGAGAATTCAAAACTCTTTGGTCATCTGACATTAATGAATTCATTAACAGACATTTATCTCCTGACCTAATCAATATTAGTATGTTTACTAAATGATTTTGTTTTTCCATTTTTTTTACTTATATTTTTGATATAACCTCATATTAGAGGTATTTCATTTATGTCAAAAATTAAAATTTTAGCAATTCCATCGGATAAACATGGTGTGGGTAAATTCAGAATAATGGACCCATATACTTTTATTGGTGAAAAACATTCAGATGATGTTCACGTGGACATTACATTTAACGCAGAAGATAACGACGAATACTTTTTAAATTACGATATTGTAGTTTTTCACTCCTTTATTCATCAAACAACTCACGATTCTAATGTTAACAGAATAAAATGGTTAAAATCAAAGGGTATCAAGGTTATCATGGATATTGATGATTTATGGTTTGTTGACCAACGTCACCCAATGTATCATCAAATTAAAGCATCAAGAATTGGTGAAATGAAAATCGAAATGATGAGGTTAGTTGAT
>Ga0208857_1000088_pt1 | contig 23623 bp, 5 predicted proteins | sample LakMenEpi05Nov12_FD_150674 | JGI IMG/M metagenome (GOLD analysis project Ga0208857, IMG submission 150674) | Freshwater microbial communities from Lake Mendota, WI - 05NOV2012 deep hole epilimnion (SPAdes) | ecosystem: Environmental > Aquatic > Freshwater > Lake > Epilimnion/Euphotic zone ... | reverse complement strand
GTAGGTGAACAAAATAAAAATGAGGTGTATTGCGTTTTGTAAAATGGCTGAAACACAATCAGAATATCGCATTGAGACAACTTTACATACCGTTACATACCTTTAAATTTTCCTGTTGACCTACTTATATCAATACTTTTAGCAATTTCAATAATAACCTATCTTCCGCACCCTCAACTGTCACAATCGGTTTTTACTGTTTTTTATGATGAAATGAGGATGTATTATATACAGAATCTCAATAAATTAACGGATACATGATGCCGATAAGGCATAATTCGTATCCAAAAATCAAGAGAAAATCAAGTGATAATACTATGTGACACCCTAGGGTGCGGAATGTGGGATAATAAGGCCGCGACCCGTTTTTAGTATACTTAAGTAAGTTGGCGTTAAAAATTCAATCTATGTAACGAAATGTAAAATTGATAAATACCTTGAAAATCAATCATGCTAAGGTTTTTATAAGACTATACATACATCGGTTTTATTGTGCTTACTTATTTTTATTAGTAGGCATTGAAATGGTGTTAGGATGTCGAGCATACACTGTGTAAAGCGTTCAGGTTGTTGTTTGGGAAGAATATAACTCTATTACATCAGCCCTCTCTCTTCGTAATCTTTTTTGGCTAAGGTATTGTCAAAAAAAAAAGAAGTATACTTACTTCGTAGATTGTCTCATTAAAACGTACCAATAATAGCAATATGAGTAATTCCTTAGACCTATTGAACACAAACAATATTCAATCTGGCAACATTGTTGTTAATTCTGACGAATGGACTTTAAGTAATAACGGATTTGCACAAGCACCGGACACAGCGACCTTTGTCACCAACATTGCTAAATGGTTTACTGGGGGGCGTAGTACAGGCAAATTCCATGCCTACTCCACTAACTTTGGCTTAAACGAATCCGTGTTAGCACAGACAATGGCTAAAGCAGGTTACACCTGGACTGTTGGTAACAATATTAAAATTGATTTGCCGACCTTGTTAACCTTTGATGGCATCTTTCTCTGTGGAGACTTGGCTGATAATCAGGTATTAATTGATTATGTCAAAGCCGGGGGTAACGTTTATCTGGGTGCAGGAACAGGCGCTGGTGGACCTCAACAGGAAGCCGACCGTTGGAATACCTTTCTGGGTGTCTTTGGTTTCAAATTTTTGGGCGAATATAACGGTATTAGTGGGAATCAAACCATTAATAATACCCATCCAATTTTTGCGGGAGTGAAAGCGATTTATCTGAATAATGGTAACTCCATTGTTGATTTAGAACCAGCTTCTTCAGCCAATCAGGTTGTTCTTACCCATACAAACGGACAAGGGTTAATTGCTACTTTTGCGAGTAGCAAAAAGACAAATAAACTACAATGCGTACTATCATTTGACGGTAAAGACGATTATGTAGCCTTGTCCGCAGCAAATACGGATTATTCTCAGGGATTCACCGTTGAAGCCTGGGCGCGGTACAGCAGCTTTCAACAATCGTGGTCAAGAATTATTGACTTCGGCAATGGAGCAGGACAAAACAGCATTATTTTGGGTCATGTGGGAACATCTAACGCTCTGGGATTCCATCTGTATTCTAGTGCAGGGACATATTCCATTGAAGCCGCGAATGCCCTGGAAATTGGTAAGTGGATGCACTTGGTTGCAACCATTGACAAATCTGGTCTAGCTAAACTTTATAAAGATGGTCAATTAATCCAAAGTAAACCATTCCATCTTCCAGATAACGTCAACCGAACGCTAAACTTTATAGCGAAGAGTAACTGGCCAAATGATGGTTACTTTGAAGGTCAAATGGCGGACGTAAGAGTGTGGAATATTGCCCGTAGCCAAGAAGAAATTCAAAAGCGCATGAGCAGTCGTATGATAGGGAATGAATCCGGTTTAGTGAGTTACTGGCCTTTAAATGATTGTTCTGGGATTACAGTTGCCGACAAGACAGGTAAAGACAACAAAGGCACGATTAATGGCGCGATTTGGAAGCAAGAAGAATTGCCTTTAACATCAGAACCAGAAATTACTTCTAACAAAGCATCAATCTTACAATTTGATGGTAAAGATGATTATGTAGAAATTCCTTATAGTCAGTCGCTTAATCCCAATCTATTTACTGTTTCCGGTTGGGTAAAAGTTGCCGGAGGACAAGGAAGCTTTCGTTCTGTGATTACCAGCCGTGATCTCTTTAAAGGTTATATTATCTATGCAGGAGATAATAATAAATGGCAAACTTGGGTAGGTAACGGCAGTGCTTGGGAAGTTGTGAATAATAATGATATTCCTGTCGTTCTCAATGTTTGGACTCATGTAGCAAGTACCTTTGATGGTAAGCAACTAAAACTTTATATCAATGGCACAGAAGTTAGCAGCAAAAATGTGGGTTACACATTAAATACCCGATACCCTCTGAGAATTGGTGCTGGTTTTACCGAAGCAAAACCACAATATTTCTTTTCTGGTCAAATTGCAGAAGTTAGTGTGTGGAATAAAGCCCTGACAGGGGCAGAAATTCACGCAAAAATGAATCAGCGTCTGACTGGAAAAGAGGAGGGTTTAGTTGCTTATTTGCCCTTAAATGAAGGTTCTGGAAATCTAGTGACTGACCAGAAAGGTAACGGCAACAAAGGCACAATTAATGGCGCGATTTGGAAGCAAGAAGAATTGCCTTTAACATCAGAACCAGAAATTACTTCTAACAAAGCATCAATCTTACAATTTGATGGTAAAGATGATTATGTAGAAATTCCTTATAGTCAGTCGCTTAATCCCAATCTATTTACTGTTTCCGGTTGGGTAAAAGTTGCCGGAGGACAAGGAAGCTTTCGTTCTGTGATTACCAGCCGTGATCTCTTTAAAGGTTATATTATCTATGCAGGAGATAATAATAAATGGCAAACTTGGGTAGGTAACGGCAGTGCTTGGGAAGTTGTGAATAATAATGATATTCCTGTCGTTCTCAATGTTTGGACTCATGTAGCAAGTACCTTTGATGGTAAGCAACTAAAACTTTATATCAATGGCACAGAAGTTAGCAGCAAAAATGTGGGTTACACATTAAATACCCGATACCCTCTGAGAATTGGTGCTGGTTTTACCGAAGCAAAACCACAATATTTCTTTTCTGGTCAAATTGCAGAAGTTAGTGTGTGGAATAAAGCCCTGACAGGGGCAGAAATTCACGCAAAAATGAATCAGCGTCTGACTGGAAAGGAGGAGGGTTTAGTTGCTTATTTGCCCTTAAATGAAGGTTCTGGAAATCTAGTGACTGACCAGAAAGGTAACGGCAACAAAGGCACGATTAATGGCGCGATTTGGCAACAAGAGGAACTCCCTTTCAAATTAGAACCTGCAAAGGTTTCCCAACCTGTAGCCAAAAATATTCAATCCGTGTTAATGTTTGACGGCATAGATGATAATCTTACCCTTCCTAAAGGTTTTCCCACAATTGAGAAGGCAATCACCATTGAATTTTGGGCTAAAGGAGAAAATAGCCTTAGTCAACAAACCAGTGTAATTGAGGCTCATAATGCCCAAAATACTCGCGTTTTAAATGTCCATTTTCCTTGGAAGCACGTGGTAAATTCCCGAATTTTTTGGGATGCCGGTAACGAAAATGGGTATAATCGCATCGACAAAGAAGTTAAATTAGAAGAATATAATGTGTGGACGCATTGGGCATTTGTCAAAGATGTTTCCACTGGAAAAATGTTTACTTATCGCAATGGAGAAATCTGGCATCAAGGTGAGGGAAATACCAAAACTTTAAGCGGAATTCAAAAGTTTGTGATTGGTTCTTTCGTCAATGGTGGTAACTATTGGAAAGGATATTTGACGGAATTACGAATTTGGAATGCTGCCCGCACTCCAGAAGAAATTAAGCAAAATATGAACTTCCGTTTTACGGGAGATGAAGCAGGATTAGTGGGTTATTATCCTTTAAATGGAGATAGTGATGATAAAACTGGTAACGGCAATAACGGTATAATTAAGGGCGCGATTTGGCAGCAAGAAGAACTACCAATTGAATCAGCAATATCTGATGGAATTGAGATCAATTTAATTACAGGTGGTAATACTCTCACTAAATATGGAATCTCGGATGGAGCCACCAATTTTTACTTAGTAGATACTAACAATGCTGTCAATGGCGATGGCGAATTAACTGAGTGGGAAATTTGTTCAGAAAAGACCTTACCTGTGCAACTAATTATTTACAGAAAAGAGGCAAATGTTTGGTCACTTGTGGGGAAAAGTGAGCTTCAAACCCCTGTTGTGGGATTAAACCATTTTTCACTTCCTACACCGCTTAAAGTTAACAACGGTGACTTTGTTGGTTTATACCATCCACAAGCAGGTTCTGTGAGTTTCTTTCTAGCTGCTAATAGTCCTTCGTCTCTGGGCAACTTCAGTGGGACAGTTTTGTATACAGCATCAGGCGCTGCCCCGACAGCATTTTCTAATTCAACTAATCGCATTTATTCATTAAAAGTCAAGGGAAATTTAGTATCATTTCCTTCACAAGAGCAAACAACTCAAGTCATCCCTGAAGACGATGACACACAAATACTCTGGCAAATCGGCTACCCTGGTAAAATTGCTAAGGAGTCTTCACAACCAGGTGGATGGAAAAAGGAAGTTAACTATGTCGTCGGCTCAGATGGAGACCCAGTAAATAACTCTAAGATGCCCTTCTTGTTAGTAAAACCGGGGTTAAAGAGGAAACCTAAGCTCAACGGGAAATCGCTTGCTGCAACCGATAAGCTAAATATTCGCTTCATGCTAGAGCGTAATTATGATGAAGGCGAACTGATACTCGGCTATGATTTTTTTGGCTCAGAAACAGATACCCTATCTCTGGATGGAAATAACCTGACCAATATTGTAGGAGCCGGTGAAGGGATACTCAAACAAAACCAAATCCCTTTAGGTGCGCTTGATCAGGGTGAACATACGTTGACAATAACCACCGATGGCGGTGATGGTTTCCATTGGATTGATTATTTGCGGTTGCTATTTAAGAACGGAAGTCAGCAACATCCTGAAATAGAAGCGACTGATGATGAAGAACTGACTGATGATGAATCGACTGATGATGATGAATCGACTGATGATGATGAATCGACTGATGATGATGAATCGACTGATGATGAAGAACTGACTGATGATGAAGAACTAACTGATGATGAAGAACTGACTGATGATGAAGAACTGACTGATGATGAAGAACTAACTGATGATGAAGAACTAACTGATGATGAAGAACTAACTGATGATGAAGAACTGACACCACCTACAAGCTATACATTCCATCTGGTAGCCTTTAAAGTTCCTAACGGACAATATTTAGTAGCAGAAAATGGTGGCGGTGGTTCACTGTTAGCGAATAGTTCTCAAATTAGCGACTGTGAGGTATTCCAATTAATTAACCTGGAAAATGGCAAATTTGCCTTGAAAGCTCCCCGTCAAGAACAGTACCTCAGCATACATCCAGATGGTAACTTTACCTGGGTTGATGACATTCAAGAATGGGAAATGCTGGAATTGGTTGAATTGGGAGATAACAAGGTAGCAATCAAGGGTTGTCACGGTAAATACATCTCTATTCAACAAGGTGGCGGTGGCATAATTCTTGCTAACGGGCTAGGAATTAATGAGTGGGAAATACTGGAGTTAATCGCACTAGAAGCTGGGAAATCTAAGCAGAAGGATAAGAAGGATAAGAAGGACAAGAAGGACAAGAAGGATAAGCAGGATAAGCAGGACAAGAAGGATAAGCAGGATAAGCAGGATAAGCAGGATAAGCAGGATAAGAAGGACAAGAAGGATAAAGGAATCAAGAGTCAAAAAAGTAGACGTAAAAAAGCCAACACTATTATTCTTGAATTCGGCAGACAGAAAAAGGATGATATCCGCGATTTTACACAAGGCAGAGGTAGGCTTTTTAGAAAAGTAGCACAAACAATTTCGGCTCTAAAGGAAGTAAGGGAAATAGATAATTATGTACAGCCAGTGATTGTAATTATCCGTCCCAAAAAATCTAGGAGAAGAAGACTTTTTGACTAGTAACGCCAGGCTGTAATTAAAGCCGTGTGGAGTTATCCTATCCTCAGTGAGAAGTGATATTTGATGTTAAGTAGGTAGGCGGAGAAAAATCAAAGTATATTTCGTTTTGTGAAATGGCTAAAACTCAACCACAATAACGCATTGAGGTGAATTTACATATCGTTACACATTTTGGTTATTTAACGTCCACTTACTTATCCTGCTGTTGTCACTTTCCGCGAACAACAATCGAATGCAATTTTAAACCTCTCACTGGGAATGGGTTTGTGGTTTTATTTTCTAATATGATGTATACATTACTTGGGAATAAAACTATTTTTTGAACAGGGTTAGGTCACTTTATTTAGTTAGGGAAAGTGACAGAAAAGGGATATGGTATTAAAAAGTTTCTGCACTCAGAGTAAGGGTTTGAGATGAATCAAAATTCCCAAAAAGATCAAGAGAATTTTTCTTCCAACCACGAGGAAGTTGAATTCCAAAAGCAAGCAAGCAACCAAACTGAAGAAATAGAGCAATATAAGAGTGAAGCTATCGCTATTATAGGTATTGGTTGTCGCTTTCCTGGAGCTAATAATTACGAGGAATTTTGGCTCAACCTGGAAGCAGGAGTCAATAGCATTACCGAGATTCCTCCCCAGAGGTGGGATGTTCAAAAGTATTATTCTCCCAATCCTCAAGAGCGAAATAAAACTATTAGTAAGTGGTCTGGATTTATTGAAGCTTCAGACCAATTTGATACCCAATTTTTTGGCATCTCCCCTCGTGAAGCTAAAATGCTCGACCCGCAGCAGAGATTGATGTTGGAATTAAGTTGGTCTTGTTTGGAAGACGCTGGATATTCACCATCTCAACTATCGGGAAGCCCAGTTGGGGTTTTTATTGGAGCTTGTAATTATGATTCAATTCTTAATTTGAATCAAGATCAAGAAAACATAGAAGGACATATTGGTACAGGAACTTGGACTTGCATGATTCCTAACCGCATTTCTCACTTCTTTGATTTTCGCGGTCCAAGTATTCCTGTAGACACAGCTTGCTCAAGTTCACTAGTAGCAATCCATCTGGCTATTAATGCTCTGAAAGAAAAGGAATGTGAAATAGCACTGGTGGGTGGAATTAGTATTTTGAATATACCTACAATCTACATCCAGATGAGTCAATTAGGGATGTTGTCCCCCACAGGACAGTGTCAGAGTTTTGATAGTCATGCGGATGGCTATGTGAGGGGGGAAGGAGCAGGGATAATTTTATTAAAACCTCTGGTAAAAGCTATTGAAGATAAAGATCATATCTATGGTGTGATTAAAGGAAGTGCTATCAATCATGGCGGAAAATCACGGACTCTGACTTCTCCGAATATTTATGCCCAAGCTCAAGTGCTGCGTACTGCCTATACCAAAGCTAATATCGCTCCTAATACAGTTTCCTATATTGAAGCTCATGGCACTGGAACTCCTTTGGGAGACCCAATTGAAATTAATGCCTTGAAACGAGCGTTTAGACAACTGTATCAACAGTATAAGCTGCCTGGATCTGCAAAACCTTATTGTGGAATAGGGACAGTTAAAACTAATATTGGACATTTGGAAGGAGCAGCAGGAATTGCTGGGGTGATTAAAGTCCTGTTGGCAATGAAGCAGAAAAAACTCCCCAAAATTCTCAATTTTCAGCAATTAAATCCACGCATTGAATTAGAGAATAGCCCCTTTTATATAGTCTCTGAAACCCAAGAATGGCAGCAATTAAAGACAGAAGCAGGAGAACTATTACCTCGGCGAGCCGGTGTAAGCTCCTTTGGTGCCGGGGGTGTGAATGTTCATGTTGTTCTGGAAGAAGCACCACAACTAGAAGCTAAGAGGGTAGGAGTTGATCGTCCTCTGCACATTTTAACTCTTGCTGCCAAGAATGAGCCAGCTTTGAGGGAACTGGCCAAAAAATATCAAGGATATTTGCAATCACATCAAGAAGCATCAACAGCAAATATTTGCTTCACCGCAAATACAGGGCGTAACCATTTTGAACAAAGATTAGCTGTGGTAGGTGCATCTAACGTTGAATTACAGCAACAATTAGAAGCTTTTCTCAAGGTTAATCAGACACATAAACTGGTGAAAGGACAAGCTAGAGGCGAAAGTCCTAAAGTCGCTTTTCTGTTTACCGGAGAGGGTTGTGAGTATGTAAATATGGGTTGGCAGCTATACCAAACTCAACCTACTTTTAGGCAAGTTTTGGAGGAATGCGATCAAATTCTACGTCTATACTTAGATAAGCCTTTGTTATCTGTGCTTTATCCACAGTCAACAGCAACGGCAGAAAATTCTTCAGTTTTAGATCAAACGGCTTACACTCAACCTGCTCTTTTTGCCATAGAATACGCTTTGGCTAAATTGTGGCAATCTTGGGGCATTCAAGCAGATGTGGTGATGGGTGATAGTGTGGGCGAATATGTGGCAGCAACTATAGCTGGAGTATTCAGCCTAGAAGATGCACTGAAACTGATTACAACTAGAACAAGAATCGTAGAATCTAGATCAGGAGAATTTGAAGCGGTAGCTAAAGAAGTCACCTACAGCCAGCCTCAGATTCCGATAATCTCCCATCTAACTGGAGAAAAAGCCACATCAGAAATCGCCACTCCTGAATATTGGATAGACCAGATCGGACAACCTGTGCATTTTGCCCAAAGTATGCAAACCCTGCATCAATCAGGATATAAACTTTTCTTGGAAATTAGTCCTAAGCCAATACTCGTAGAAATAGGACAGCAATATTTATCAGAAGATTTAGGATTATGCTTGTTTTCATTAAATCCTGATCAAGAAGATTGCCAACAGATGCTTTCTAGTTTAAAGCAGTTATATGTAAAAGGGATGAAGGTGAATTGGTCGGGTTTTGACCGAGATTATCCTCGTCGCAAAGTAGCACTGCCTACTTATCCATTTCAAAGACAACGCTATTGGCTGGAAACTTCTGAAAAAAGAAATCAACAAAATGGACATCAACAAGATATTCTGGAAAATGACCTAAATACAATTGCTGAATTACTGAAAAAAATTAATACGGAGCAGTTAGCAGATGAGTTGAATTTCCAGGAACAACTGACAGAGCCAGAGCAAAAATTGCTACCTAAAATCTTGAAGATATTAACTGCTCGGTTTCAAGAATATAGTCAAGCTTCAGAACAATACGGGGGGATTTTACAACAACTTGAGAAAACACACCATAGAGAACGCCAGCAGCTAATAATACATTATCTGCAAGGAATAGTTGGTCAATTGTTAGGATTTGATCATGCCCAAAGCCCAGATTCACAGTTAGGATTCTTTGATATGGGTATGAACTATTCAACGATGCTCGAACTCAGGAATCTATTAGAAACAAGTTTCAATTGTTCTATTTCAGTAACCACATTGTCTGAGCATTTTAATATTCAAAAGCTGGGTAAGTATTTAATAACCAGGATTGTTGGAGGAGAATTAGAGCAGAAATTGGAAATTGATAGCAATGAGAATCAACAAACTGTTGTTGATAGGGAACTCAAAGCATTAGATGAGGAGGCGATCGCAAATGCCATTAAAGAGGAAATAATTGCGACTGCTCTTCAAGATGAACTTAAAGAAATTCAACTTTTACTTCACCAGGAAATATAAAATGGCTAATAATTCAGAGACAGAACAACAAATTGTTTCCTCTCAACAAGTGCTTCAAACTATCAAAGAAATGCGAAATAGACTTGAAGCAGTAAACAAAGAAAAAACCGAACCTATTGCCATTATTGGTTTAGGTTGCAGATTTCCCGGTAATGCCAATGACTCTTCCTCATTCTGGCGGTTATTGCATGAAGGTATTGATGGTGTAACAGAAGTCCCACCTGGCCGCTGGGATGTTGATGCTTACTATGATCCCAAACCCGATACGCCTGGGAAAACCTATACTAAACAAGGTGGGTTTATCGAAAAAGTGGACCAGTTCGATCCTGTATTTTTTGGTATTTCTCCCAGAGAAGCAGTGAGTTTAGACCCTCAACAAAGACTGCTTTTAGAAGTTACTTGGGAAGCTCTAGAAAACGCCGGACAAACACCAACAAAACTCAGAAATAGCCAAACAGGCGTATATGTGGGCATTTGCACAGATGACTATTCCCAACGGTATACGAATCTGGAAAACCTGCACTTATTTGATAGTCATTCTGGTACAGGTAATGCCCGTAGTATGGCTGTAGGTCGCATTTCTCACTTCCTTGGCTTACAAGGACCGAATATTCAGCTAGATACTGCCTGTTCTTCTTCATTACTAACAATACATTTAGCTTGCCAGAGTTTGCGTTCCAAAGAATCTAATCTCGCCCTCGCCGGTGGAGTCAATCTGATTCTCTGGCCTCTCAGCACTATTGGTCGTTGCCAATTGAAAGCCTTAGCTCCAGATGGACGCTGCAAAACATTTGATGTTTCCGCAGATGGTTATGGACAGGGAGAAGGATGTGGGATGGTAGTTCTAAAACGTCTTTCCGATGCTATAGCTGATGGTGATAACGTTTTAGCGGTAATTCGAGGTTCGGCGGTCAACCATGATGGACCTAGCAGCGGTCTGACAGTTCCTAACAAAATGGCGCAGAAAGAAGTAATTCAGCAAGCACTACAAAATGCCAGAGTAGAGCCGCATCAGGTCAGCTATGTGGAAGCGCACGGCACTGGAACATCTCTGGGAGATCCGATTGAGTTAGAGTCTTTGGCAGCAGTTTATGGCAAAAACCGCCCGATAAATCAACCCTTGGTAGTTGGTTCAGTCAAAACCAATTTTGGGCATTTGGAAGCAGCAGCCGGAATTTCCGGGTTGATTAAAGTGGTTTTATCGCTTCAGAATCAAGAAATACCGCCCCATTTGCACTTAAACCAACCCAATCCCCATATTCCTTGGCATCAACTTCCTTTGGTAGTTCCTACTTCAGCAATTCCCTGGAATGTAGGTAATCAGCCCAGAATTGCAGGTATCAGTGCCTTCGGAATTAGTGGGACAAACGTGCATATAATTTTGGAAGAAGCACCAGCACAAGTTCCAGCAGAAGAATCTTTAGAACGTAAATTAGATATATTATCTCTCTCCGCAAAAACTGCCAAGGCTCTGGAAGAATTAGTTCGTAGTTATGCCCATCATCTGGAAAATCATCCAGAATTAGAGCTAAAAGACATTTGTTACACCGCAAATACAGGGCGATCGCATTTCCATCATCGACTAGCAGTGATTACCGCTGATAAAGCTGAACTAGCTACAAAACTCAGCAATCTGACAGCAGGTAAGGAAGTTGCTGGACTATTTTCTGGTCAAATCTCTACCAGCACAAGTTCACCCAAAGTAGCTTTTCTGTTTACAGGTCAGGGTAGCCAGTATGTAAATATGGGTTGGGAACTATACCAAACTCAACCCACTTTTCGGCAAGTTTTGGAGGAATGCGACCAAATTCTGCGCCCCTACCTAGAGAAACCATTGTTATCTGTGCTTTATCCACAATCAACAGCACTGGTAGAAAATTCCGCACTTTTAGATCAAACTGCATACACTCAACCTGCGCTTTTTGCCATAGAATACGCTTTGGCTAAATTGTGGCAATCTTGGGGCATTAACCCAGATGTAGTTATGGGTCATAGCGTGGGCGAATATGTAGCAGCAACTATAGCCGGCGTATTCAGCCTAGAAGAGGGACTAAAACTGATTGCAGCTAGGGGCAGGTTAATGCAGCAGTTACCTAGCGGTGGAGAGATGGTATCGGTTTTGGCATCAGAGTCGCAGGTAAAGGAAGCAATTGCCACTTATGCAAACAAAGTAGCGATCGCAGCCATCAATGGTCCTGACAGCATTGTGATTTCTGGTGTTGGTGAAGCAATAGAAGCAATTTGTCAGAATTTCGCAGATATAGGCATCAAGACCAAACCCCTACAAGTGTCTCACGCTTTCCACTCCCCGCTAATGGAACCAATGTTAGGGGAGTTTGCAGCTATAGCCCAAGAAATCACCTATAATCAGCCGCAAATCCCCATAATTTCCAATGTCACTGGAAAACAGGCCACAGAAGCAATAACCACCCCAGAATATTGGGTAAACCATGTCCGACAACCTGTGCATTTTGCTCAAAGTATGCAAACTCTGCATCGGGAAGGATATAAATTGTTCTTGGAAATTGGACCTAAACCCATACTCCTGGGAATGGGTCGTCAATGTTTACCAGAAGAAGTAGGTACTTGGTTGCCTTCATTACGTCCACCACAAGAAGATTGGCAACAAATCCTCTCCAGTTTAGGGCAACTATATACAAAAGGAGTAGCAATAGATTGGTCAGGATTTGATAGTGATTATGCCCGAAGCAAAGTAGCATTACCAAGCTATCCATTTCAACGGCAACGCTATTGGCAGGAATTCGAAGAAAACAAGGATCAAACTGTTTCAACGCCAATTGTGCAATTGCTCAACCAAGGTGCAACTGACGGGTTAGCTAAGGAATTAGAATTAGCTGGGGAACTGACCGCACAAGAGCGAGAATTACTGCCAAAATTACTGGGACTTTTAGTTAAAAGACAGCAAAATTATCTGGAATTTAAAGGGGGTGTAGTTCACGAATATTACAATGCTGTCGCAATTTTAGGTCAAGAACAAGCTGGAAATCAAGTAGATGCAAAATCAGACTCTGCATTCTTAACTTTTGGGTTATTCCCGGAAAAAGTTCCTGATTTTTCTTGGATTAAATGTCTCACTGAACCGAATCAAGAAAAATCACGTCAGATGATTCTTGAGTCTCAAAAAGAGTTGAGAAAATTATTATTTGCTCAAGTTGATTTTTCCGCTTGTCAAAAAGTTTTAGACTTTGGCTGTGGATACGCTTCCGATTTAATTCAGTTAGCCAAAAAACATGAACATCTGCAATTGAATGGCTACACAATTTCCAGTGAACAAGCCAAACTTGGTAGCACAAAAGCAGATGAAAATCAACTCCAAGAACGGGTAAAAATCTTTAATCGAGATAGTGCCAAAGATGAGTTTCCCGATAACTATGATTTGGTATTTGGGTTTGAAGTTGCCCACCACATTCTGGATAAAAAAGCCTTATTTGCTAATATCGGCAATCATTTAAATCAACAGGGATATTTGGTGTTAGCAGATTTCATCTCTAACAGCGAATTGTCCATTGATCACCAAGAAACATCTTCCTACTTTATTACTACATCAGAGTGGGTAGAGTTACTATCTGAACATCAACTTCAATTGGTTGCAGCCATTGATGTCAGTCCAGAAATATCTAACTTTTTGTATGATGCAGACTTTGAGGAACGTTTGGAGCAGTTGTATCAAAGAAATCGTGATGATAACGTCAGGTCTGGTTTCAAATCCTACTATCAGTTAGGTAAAGTTCTCAGCAAAGGAATAGCCAGCTATGTATTGCTAACGGCTCAAAAGCAACAACAGTTATCCAAAGAAAAAATAGCTGAGTGGAATCAACAAATACTGGCTCAACTATCATCTTATTCAGAGGTAACACCACAGCGTTGGCTTTATGAACTAGAATGGCAAGCCCAAAAACCCTCAACTCCTTCACAACAAACAACAGGAAACTGGTTAGTATTTAGAGAACCTGGGACTTTGGCACAAGGGTTAGTGCAAAAATTGGGTACAGGATGTATTTTTGTATCCCCTGGTTTAAGTTATCAAAAGATAGACGAAAAACACTATCAACTTAATCCCACTGCTCCCGAAGAATTTAAACGTCTGTTAAGTGAAATCACTGCTCAAAACTCACAACTTCAGGGAATTGTTCATCTGTGGAATGTGTCAACAACTGATATTCAGTTAGAAACAGCCATAGAATCTGGTTGTTCGAGTTTGCTACATCTGGTACAAGCTTTGGTACAGACCAAACAGCAACAGGTAGCTCCTTTGTGGGTAGTCACTCAAGGGGCGATGAGTGTGGGTACAGACAACGAAGCAGTGCAAGTGCAACAAACACCAGTGTGGGGATTAGGTCGGGTAGTCACTCTCGAACATCCAGAACTGCAATGTCGGTTACTTGACTTGGAAGCGAACACCACAGAAGAAGAACTGGTGCAACAGCTACATCAAGAACTCTGCTCAAAAGCAGACGAAAATCAGATTGCTTACCGTCAGGGAGAACGTCGGGTAGCGCGACTGGTACGCCAAAAACAGGCAATTACTGAACAACAGCCAGAAATTACCATTACTCCTGAAGGTAGTTACCTAATTACTGGTGGACTGGGGGCTTTAGGATTACAGTTGGCTAAGTGGCTGGCAGATAAGGGTGCTAAACATTTGGTATTGACTGGACGGCGGAAACCTTCAGAAACAGCACAACAAACCATCACCCAAATAGAACAAACCGGAGTTGAAGTTTCAGTGTTGTTGGGTGATATTGCTGTTAAACAAGATGCAGCCAGCATTTTAGAACAGGTGAAGACATCCCTACCACCATTGCGGGGTGTGATTCATGCCGCAGGAGTCTTGGATGATGGGGTTCTACAGCAGATGAACTGGGAACGGTTTACAAAAGTCATGGCTCCGAAAATTCAAGGGGGATGGCATCTGCACCAATTAACACAGGAGTTACCGTTGGACTTCTTTGTTTGTTTTTCCTCAGCAGCATCTTTGTTAGGTTCAACTGGTCAAGGTAATTATGCAGCCGCTAACGCTTTTCTGGATGGCTTGGCACAGCATCGGCGATCGCTCGGTTTACCAGGATTAAGCGTTAACTGGGGTGCTTGGGCAGCAGGAGGTATGGCAAGTAGGTTGGCAGATCAGTTCCAAAGCCGGATTCGTTCTCTAGGTATGGGTAGTATTCCTCCAGAACAGGGGTTGGAAATTTTAGATCGGTTATTGGGTCAATCAGCGACATCAGTAGGGGTGTTTCCGGTAAACTGGCCTCAATTTGTGACACAATTGCCAGCAGGAATGAAGATGCCTGTATTGGAAGGATTTATTGATTCCCAATCTGTAGTCAAAGCCACTCAGACTAACGAATTTTTGGCAGAACTAAAGGCAGCTAAAATGAGCGATCGCCCCCAAATAATGACCAATTACCTCCAGGGTGTCGTCGGTAAGTTACTAGGATTCCCTGACACTCAACTGCTAGACCCACAGCTAGGATTTTTTGATATGGGGATGGATTCCTTACTGGCTTTAGAGTTAAGGAATTTACTGCAAACCAGTTTGAATTGTGCGGTTTCTTCGACAGTTCTATTTGAATACTCGAATATTGAGTCCTTGGCTGAGTATATAACCACAGAGGTTTTGGCAGAAAAACTAGCAGCGACGGTTGAGATTACCAACGGTAAACAACAACCACCAGCAGTTGTTTCTGGAGACAAACAAGCAACTTCCCCAGAACCAGCAACAGACGCGATTACAGAAAAACTCAAACAGATCCAAAACCTACTCAACAAGGAGGTATAACGTGAATCAATCTCTTTCATCCCAGCAGTTGTTTGAGCTTTTAGAGCAAGTTCACAATAAACTAGAAGCAGTTGATCGGGAAAAAACAGAACCAATTGCAATTATTGGCATGGGTTGCCGATTTCCTGGTAATGCTAACGACCCCGCCTCATTGTGGCGTTTACTGCACGACGGTGTGGATGCTGTTAGCGAAATACCATCAGATCGCTGGGATGTTGAGGCATTCTACGACCCAGATCCCGAAGCTCTTGCCAAGGCCTACACCCGACATGGTAGTTTTATTCAAGAAGTTGACCAATTTGATCCCCAGTTTTTTGGGATGTCGCATCGGGAAGCAGCGAGTTTAGACCCCCAGCAAAGGCTACTTTTAGAAGTGACCTCGGAAGCTCTAGAAAACGCAGGACTGGCAGCAAATAAGCTGAGAAATAGCCGCACTGGTGTCTATGTGGGTATTTGCACAGACGATCATACGTCTAACCTAACAATCAACACTCTAACAAAACTATTTACCTCATCTAGTCAAAATCCAGAAGTCGATGGCTACACTGGTATAGGTGCTGCCCGCAGCGTCGCAGTGGGTCGTATTTCTCATCTGCTGGGTTTGCAAGGACCAAATATTCAGTTAGATACTGCTTGTTCCTCTTCTCTAATAGCCGCACATCTGGCTTGCCAAAGTTTACGTTTAAAAGAATGCAATCTCGCTCTTGTAGGCGGAGTCAATTTGATTTTGTTCCCAGGCAATACGATAGCTCGTTGTAAAATGAAGGCTCTGGCTGCTGATGGTCGTTGTAAAACTTTTGCTGCTTCAGCAGATGGTTATGGTCAGGGAGAAGGATGTGGCATGGTTGTTCTCAAACGTCTTTCCGATGCCATAGCTGATGGTAATTCAGTTTTGGCAGTGATTCGCGGTTCAGCTACCAACCACGATGGACCTAGTGGTGGTTTAACTGTGCCTAATAAGAAAGCTCAAAAGCAAGTCATTCAGGAAGCACTACGAAATGCCAAGGTGGAGCCGCATCAAGTCAGCTATGTGGAAGCTCACGGCACAGGTACTACCCTTGGCGACCCGATTGAGCTAGAATCCTTAGCAGCAGTCTATGGAAATAACCGTCCTGACAATGAACCGTTGGTAGTTGGTTCGGTGAAGACCAACTTCGGACACCTGGAGGCGGCGGCTGGCGTTTCATCTTTAATGAAGGTTGTGCTGGCGCTTTACCATCAAGAGATACCACCTCATTTGCATTTTACTGAGCCTAATCCTTACATACCTTGGAATAAAATTCCTGTGGTTATTCCCACTTCAGGAATGCCTTGGGTTAGGGAAGAAAAGCCCCGCATCGCAGGAGTGAGTTCCTTTGGGATGAGTGGTAGCAACGTTCATCTGATTTTGGAAGAAGCTCCAAAACAGGTTAAAAATAAACAGTCAAAAGAACGTCCTATTCATTTACTAACGGTATCAGCGAAAACGCAAAAGGCTTTGGAAGACTTAGCCAATTCTTATCAGCATCATTTGCAGATTCATTCGGAACAAAGTCTGGCCGATATTTGTTATACGGCTAATACGGGACGCTCTCATTTTCAGTATCGTCTGGCTGTGGTGGCTACTTCGGGAGCAGAATTGCAGGAAAAGTTGGGACGGTTACAAGATACCCGGTTACAAGATACCCGACTTCTTCAAGAAGTCGGGTATCTAACGTTCTCAGGTCAAGTCCAGAGCATCAGCAGTCAACGGAAAATAGCTTTCTTATTCACAGGTCAAGGCTCACAGTATGTAAGAATGGGATGGGAATTATACCAAACTCAACCGATTTTTCGTGAAGCCTTGGAGCAATGCGATCGCATTCTCCAACCTTATTTAAAAATCCCTCTACTAGAGGTGCTTTATCCCCCTACAGAAGTAGGAGAACAATCTTGTCTTCTAAATGAAACTGCATACACTCAACCGGCTTTATTTGCTCTGGAATATGCCTTAGTACAGTTGTGGAAGTCCTGGGGAATAGAGCCAGATGTGGTGATGGGTCACAGTGTGGGAGAATATGTCGCTGCAACTGTAGCCGGAGTTTTTAGTCTCGAAGATGGTCTCAAGCTGATTGCCACTAGGGGACGGTTAATGCAACAATTACCCGCAGGTGGTGAGATGGTGTCGGTTTTGGCATCGGAATCTCAAGTAAGAGAAGAGATCGCACTTTATACTTCACAAGTGGCAATTGCTGCTGTTAATGGTTCTGAAAGTATCGTAATTTCTGGAGCAGGTGCAGCTATTCGAGCAATGTGTAGTAAATTAGAATCCCAAGGAGTTAAGGTCAAACCCTTACAAGTATCCCACGCTTTCCACTCACCACTGATGGATGCAATGCTAGGGGAATTTGAAAAGGTAGCTCAACAAGTCACTTACCATCAGCCTCAAACTCCGCTAATATCTAATGTAACTGGCAAACTAGCTGATAAAAGCATTGCTACACATAAATACTGGTTAGAGCATATTAGACAACCTATCAAGTTTGCTCAGGGTATGGAGACGCTACATCAGCAAGGGTATAGAGTTTTCTTGGAAATTGGACCTAAGCCCATACTTTTGGGAATGGGTCGTCAATGTCTGCCAGAAATTCAAGCGATATGGTTGCCTTCTTTGCGTTATCAAAAATCAGACTGGGAACAAATGCTTTCTAGTTTAGCAGAGTTGTATGTGCGGGGAGTTAAGGTAGACTGGGATGGGTTTGACCGTGATTATACTCGTTCTCAGGTAATGTTGCCAACCTATCCATTCCAGAGGCAACTTTATCCGAGAGAAACCATCCAAAGTCTGCAAAAACTCCCATCTGTGGCGATCAAGTCAGAAAATACTCCTATCCTTAACCTCCTCAGCCAAGGATCTACCGCAGAGTTAGGGCAACAACTAGAAAAAGTTGGTAATTTTTCACCAGAACAACTAAAACTATTACCTGATTTATTAGCGGTATTAGCTGAAAAACATCAGCAACAATTAGCAACAGCAACTATTAAAGATTGGCTCTATGAAGTCCAGTGGAAACCTGTAAATATCAATATTAGTCAGCTTAGTCAGCAAAAGCCGAATTTTCCAATCAGCCATTGGTTGATTTTTGCTGATTCAACAGGGTTAGGAGAAGCTCTAAAAAATCAATTGCAACAACAAGGACATGAATGTAGTTTAGTTTATCGAGGCGATACTTATTACAGTCATGAGAGAGGCATTTATTATCTTAATCCTGAGCATCCCCAGGAATTTGCACAACTTTATCAAGAAATTATAGAAACAAGTATATTACCTGTACAAAGAGTAATTCATCTGTGGAGTTTAGATGCTACTTGTGAACAAGATTTAACGATTTCTGCTTTAGAGTCAGCGCAACTTTGGGGGTGTGGGAGTGTACTGCATTTGTTACAGGCTATAGTTAAAAACCCCAAAAATACTTTACCCCAATTGTGGCTAATTACTAGAGGATCTCAGCCCGTTTTATCAAACACAGAGCAAATAGCAATCACTCAATCATCTTTGTGGGGGTTAGGTCGAGTTATCTCTTTTGAACATCCACAAATGTGGGGCGGTTTGATAGATTTAGATCCACAGAATTCAGAAGATGAAGCGGAAATATTACTGCAACTTTTAGCAGATGATCACAAAGAAGATCATCTAGCTCTGCGCGATCGCAAGCCCTACGTAGCTCGTTTAGTCAAACAATCTCTGCAAGAGTTTGAACCCTTGTTATTGCGTTCTGATGCAACTTATCTGATTACTGGAGGTCTGGGAGCTTTAGGATTACATACGGCTGAGTGGATGGTGTCCAAGGGAGCTAAACATTTAGTTTTAATAAGTCGTCACCAACCCTCTGAGCAGGGGCGGACAAAAATTGAGCGTTTAGAACAAGCAGGAGCGAGCATTCATGTTTTGTGTGCAGATATCTCTAACGAACAAGAGGTTTTGAAAATTATAGAGCAAGTGCAGACATCCCTACCCCCATTGCTGGGCGTGATTCATGCAGCAGGAGTCTTAGATGATGGGATGATGCAGCAAATAAGTTGGGAACGTTTTACTCAGGTCATGGGTCCAAAAGTAAAAGGTGCTTGGTATTTGCATCAATTAACTCAACATCTCTCCCTAGATTTCTTTGTTTGCTTCTCTTCAACGGCTTCGTTATTAGGTTCGCCAGGCCAAGGAAACTATGCTGCTGCTAATGCCTTTATGGATGGGTTAGCTCATTATCGTCGCCAGATGGGATTACCTGGATTAAGTATTAACTGGGGAGCATGGTCCCAAAGTGGGATGGCTGCTCGTGTAGCTAGTCAGTATCAAAGCCGGATGCAAACATCTGGGATAGGTTCTATTTCTCCAGCACAAGGACTACAAGTATTAGAGCAACTTTTACTCAACCAATCTCAATCACAGGTGGGGGTAATACCCGCAGATTGGTCAGTTTTGGTAGAACCATGGAATTTAGGAAATCCAAGTTCATTGCTTTTGGAACTGTTAGAGCCGGAACAATTACCACAGCAACCTGCATTAAAACAGCAGAATGAAAAAGCAATTTTAGAGAAATTAAAAGCAGTACCAGAAACTGAACATCAACAGATTTTAAAGATTTATCTGCAATCTCTAGTAGCAAAGACTTTAAGAATCCAATTATCAGAAATTCCTACTGATGCTAATCTCATCGAACTGGGTATGGATTCTCTCATGACTATGGAAGTTGTCAATCAACTTAGTCGGGACTTAGACTTTATAATTTACCCTAGAGAATTTTATGAACGACCGAGAATTGATTCTCTAACCGAGTATTTGAGTGCTGAACTGGGAAACAAAGCCATTACCCTGAACTCGAAGCCATCATCTTCAACAACTTTAGAATTGTTTGAGACAAAATCAAACTTCAATTCTTCTCCTTTAACTTCAAGTTCAGAACGTCTTCCTGGGATTATCTTTATCCTTTCTAGTCCTCGGTCTGGTTCTACTTTGCTAAGGGTAATGCTGGCTGGTCATCCTTCTTTATTTTCACCACCAGAGTTGCATCTTTTAGCCTTTAATAATATGAGAGAGAGGGGGGAACAACTCAACCTTTCGCACTTGGGTGAAGGGCTACAGAAAGCTTTAATGGAAATTCTCAATCTAGATGCAACAGCTAGTCAGGCTGTAGTTAAAGATATGGAGTTGCAGAATTTGTCTATTCAGCAAGTATATCAACAGCTTCAGGAAAATATAGGTCCCCGTTTGCTAGTAGATAAATCTCCTGCTTATGCTGTAAATCATGCGATTTTAGAACGAGGAGAAGCTATATTTGCTAACTCCAAATACATTCACTTAGTTCGCCATCCCTATCCAGTTATTGAGTCATTTGTGCGGATGCGGATGCAAAAAATGGCAGGATTAGGTGATGAAAATCCTTATCAGGTTGCAGAGCAAGTATGGACTAATAGTAATCAGAATATACTGGATTTCTTAACACAGATAGAACCAAAGCGTTGCCATCAGATTCTCTATGAAGACTTGGTAAAAGAACCCTCTAAGATAGGATCACAACTTTGCGATTTTTTGAATATTGATTTTGATCCGGCAATTTTGCAACCTTATGAGGGCGATCGCATGACTGAGGGTATTCATGAAGGTTCCTTGTCAATTAGCGATCCCAACTTTCTCAAACATGATACTGTGGATTCGAGTTTAGGAGACAAGTGGAAAACTATTGAATTACCTCATCGGTTAGGAGAAAAAACACGACAGCTGGTCAAGCAATTCAATTATGAATTACCTAACCCAATGGACGCTATCTCAAATGTTGTTAGAAATGAACAGTCACAGGGACAAGTTTCTTTAACTGCATCCAACAAAGAGCAGTCTATGGATGAAGAGTTCTTGGAGTTCAAAGGAAATCAAATTTGTGTATGTAATTGGGGTTCACAAAATAATCCTATAGTTCTGTGTATTCATGGAATTTTGGAACAAGGATTGGCTTGGCAAGAAGTAGCACTTCCGCTAGTTACAAAAGGTTATCGGGTAGTAGCTCCTGATTTATTTGGTCATGGACGTTCAACTCATTTAGAGATGGTAACTGCTTATAATTCTTTAACATTTTTGGCTCAAATAGATCGAGTAATTCAGGAATTACCAGACCAACCTTTGTTTCTTGTAGGTCATTCTATGGGAGCAATGTTAGCGGCCATGATTGCTACTGTAAGACCTCAGAAAGTGAAAGCCTTGATGTTAGTTGAACCTCCCTTACCTACTGACGAGAACAAACAAGAACCAATTAATCAGCTAACGACTTTTTTAGAATATTTTGCCTCTTGTCCTAAGCATCCCATATTCCCAGATGTAGAAACTGCTGCTAGGAGATTGCGTCAAGCTACACCTGCTTTGTCAGCAAAATTTTCCTATATCCTCGCTCAAAGGACAACAAAACCCTGTGAGGGGGGGGTAATCTGGAGTTGGGACACGATTCTGAGAACTCGTTCTACTCTAAATTTCAACAGCTTTAATGGAGGTCGATCCCAATATCTAGAAATGCTCAAACATATTCAAATTCCCACCACATTAGTCTATGGAGATAGGAGTCAACTAAATCGTCCAGAAGATTTGCAACAACAGCAAACAGCTATGGCTCAAGCAAAACGGGTTTTTGTTTGTGGAGGACACAATCTCCACATTGAAGCTGCTTCTGCTTTAGCATTAATGATTGAAAGTAATTTTTGCAACATAACACTATAAGGTAATTAATAAATGAGAAATAGTAAAACCCTTTTAGATATAGAACTTTTGTGGGCAATCCCACTGGCTTTTTTATCTTGGATATTTTTTAAAACTGTGAGGTTTTTAATTCGTACCCTTGTAAATATCAATGCAAATTTTAACAAAAAAACAGTTTTTAAATGGCTATTATACTCTGATGAACTACTAAGAAAGCCTTTAATATTACCATCTATTCTAGTTACTGGTCCCCGTTGGAATCCCCATGTAATTGCTGCTGGTGCTGGACCTTTTGATGTTAAGGAATCCTTAGCTATAGATGTAAAAACTTGTCTAGATTCAGCCCAATCATGGACTATTGGTGTTTATAGTTTCCCTAGTGCAAAAGCTATTACACATATAGCATCTGATAGTTCAAATTTTCAGGAACAATGGCATCATTTAAAACTTAATCCTGGAAAATATACTTTAGGAATCAGATACTATCGTTGGTCTGATCAGGTTGATTTGCCAGCTATCAATGTAGATGGAGATCAAATTATTAATACTCAATCAATTAACAATGATGATATCAATGATTACCTCAAAAATTTAACAACACGAGATAATATTTTTTACCGCTGCCTTAATTATTACATATTCACTCTACTCATTTGCCAAAAATGGATATCACAAAAATGGGTTCAGCAAGAATATTTACCTGTTGGAGATACAAATAACGAGTTTTTCTATGGAGTGATTTATCAGGGTTGCTCTTTAAACTTCCAAATAAATCCGTTATTACTGAATAACTATGATATCTATTTAACAATATATAATCGTTCTAGTCTTCCAGTTATTTGGTATCAGATCAAGAAAGAAAAACACACAACTCCTGTGGTAGAAAAAGATGGCTTTTATTTAATTCGGCTTCGTTCCCAACAATCTTCTGATGATTCAAGAATAATTCCTAATCATGAAAACTTAAAGATTAACTGTAGCGACCTGCAATACTAATCAGTCAAACCTGCAATCAAGGGATTTTCAAACCAGGATTAAATGCAACTATAAATACACTAGACTAGGACTTACGCATTGACAAAAAACATTATTCATGCAGTCTAGGCAATGGTATTCTTGCCAAGGTTAGAAAAAATATGCTCACGAATAACAGAAGTAAACAGATTCCTCTGTACTTCATACCAATTACTAATTATTTTTTCAGAGCGCATAAACTCCAATTTTACAAAAGCTTGAAGTGAACAAAATATATGTGTTTTGATTGCATAGGTATCTCTCAGGGTTAGCGCATCTCAAACCCTATTGACAGAAGAATTACAGTAGAGGAGAATAGTTTGCTATGGATGCTGCTAACACAGAAACCATGTATTGATCATTCATGGCAGCTCGCCGTGATTTTTGTCG